>Ga0209489_100428_pt1 | contig 77207 bp, 36 predicted proteins | sample SiratrowhiteBW_FD_187527 | JGI IMG/M metagenome (GOLD analysis project Ga0209489, IMG submission 187527) | Root nodule microbial communities of legume samples collected from California, USA - Siratro white BW (SPAdes) (version 2) | ecosystem: Host-associated > Plants > Roots > Nodule | place...
ATAGAAAATAGGTATTGCAATGAAAAGTGATGACACTGAAAATCACTGTACTTACGTTATCACTGCAAATTAATGTAATTAATTATTAGAAAACGGTGCATGATACTCTAATGTTACAAAGATTCTTTAATTGATAATTGATTTTCTATATTCCATTCATTATACAATTTTCAACATTGATTTTAAAATGGTAATCAACAAAGATGTCATATATATTTCAAACAATGTTCTCAGGCGTTATGCAAAGAGAGGCAACAAATGTAAGTAACTAACAATCGTCAGAAATGTTACAAAAACTCATTAACACTGTTTCTTTTTCCTAATCATAGAGCCACACATATTTGTAGTGTTGAAGAGGTGAATGGTGAGATTGCAATTCGAAAGGTAGAAGAGAGAGGAAAGAGCGCAGCCATGTCAAAAGTATCATGGCTGGTAAAAATGATAATTATGGTGATGATGATGATCATCACAGTGAGAGGAGTTTCAATAAACTATGAAGAAGCATTAGGAAAGAGCATTTTGTTCTTCGAAGGTCAGAGGTCTGGCAAATTGCCACCTTCCCAGCGCATGAAATGGCGGAAAGATTCAGCACTACATGATGGCTCGGATATTCATGTAATTAAATTCTCATTTTATTTCTCAGGTTCTGTAGCTTTTTGCTCTTGCTTCACCTTCGTATTATTTGTTTAACAAAAAAAAGTCATTATTTCAAGAACATCTTTTAGTTTTGTGGTATCTTGTTAACATGTAAAATAAATATTATTTTTTTCTACATTTAAATAATATCGAGGAACAAAAACAAGACCTTAATTTTGGGGAAATAGAGAATTCTTTTTTTTTAAGTGAAGTAAAACAAAGATTTACTATTTTAACAGGAGATAAACAAATATTTAAGATTTAAAATGATAGAAATCAAAACAGATCAAGAGTTAAAAATTAAAGTATTTTTCTATAATTATTTCACTTTTTCTTTTTAAAAATCCGTTCACAATCCTACCTATTTCATTCTTTAGAAATTTGGATTTTTCTCCCAACTTTATTATATTCTCATTACCTTAAATTTTAAATTTAAATATTTATCTTTTGTTAGATATACAATACCATTTGCCCATATACAATCTTATAATAGTCAAATGAAAGGCATTTAATATACGTTCCTCAAAGTATATTTTTCTTTTTTTAAATATGAAGTCTAATCTTATTTATCTGAAAGTATACTACTAAATAGCCTAAACAACCCATTTCCTTAATTTTTATAAATGAATCGAGTGAATGAAAGCATTCATTGCATGATTATTACTATAACTAAGCATGTTTTATTGTATAAATTGGATGGCATCAGATGAACATGGTGGGTGGATACTATGATGCTGGCGACAATGTAAAGTTCCATTTTCCGATGGCATTCTCCGTTACTATGCTAGGTTGGAGTGTGGTAGAATTTGGAGATTCGATGGGTTCAGAGCTGAATAATGCGTTGGATGCAATCAGGTGGGGAACTGATTATCTCATGAAAGCCACAAAATTTGCTGATATAGTTGTGGCACAAGTGGGCGATCCAGTTGGCGACCATGACTGTTGGGAGAGACCAGAAGACATGGACACTCCTCGAACCTCGTACTATGTCACTCGAAAGAATCCAGGTTCAGACCTCGCTGCTGAGATTGCAGCTGCACTTGCAGCATCTTCCATTGCATTTAGGTCAAACGATGCTTCCTATTCCAAACTTCTTCTTAACAGAGCTATCCAGGTATTATTTCAATTTTACATACTCAATATTAAGGCCTTTTAATAACTTCTCTTACTTAGGTATTTGACTTTGCAAACAATTATCGTGGATCTTATACTTCCAGCGTAAGTAAGGGAGCATGCCCCTTCTACTGTGGTTCTAACGGCTACATGGTATGTGTTTGTGTTTCACTCTAATATGATATTCCTAATTGTTTTCACAAAGAACCAAATACAAATTATTACTATATATTATCATGCAAAAATCAGGATGAGTTGATTTGGGGAGCAGCATGGTTGTATAAAGCAACAAATACAGCCAAATACTGGGATTTTGTAAAATCAAACATTCAAACACTGGGCGCCAATTTTTTTGATTTTGGATGGAGTGCCAAACAGGCTGGCATAAATGTGCTTGTTTCTCAGGTTAGTTTAGGGTTTAGGTCTCGTGAAATTCATGTAACTTTTGATTCAGGTTTTTAAAAAATTGTTGATTTTGATTAAATTTTAACCCTTGGAATCTTGGCAGTGGGCGATGGGTGATTCAGCCAGTGCAGACCTTTTCATTCCTAAAACAGATGCCTTAATGTGTTCTTTGCTGCCGAATTCACCTAACAGATCAGTGTACTACTCTAAAGGTATCAAACAACATTAAAAATTACTGAAAGAGTAATTAAAAATCTTTGAAATCTTGTACTATAATATTGTTAAACTTTCACTCATAATTGATTAGGTGGTCTTCTATTCAAACCTGGAAGTAGTAATATGCAGCACGCGACAGCTCTGTCATTTCTCTTAGTTGTCTACGCACGCTACATGCATGCAGCGAAGAAAACAATACCCTGTGGGAAAGAAGTTGTGGATCCGAATTGGCTGATAAATATTGCAAGAAGTCAGGTATGGACTTGGATTACATATATATGCAAGTGGAAGTAGAGGATTTGTTGCTTTTTTTTCACATTATGCTGCAATTTGTTTTCTAAATTCTCATAATAGGTAAAAAAATAATTTATTCCAAAATTATGAATTAATGAAATTGTGTCACTGAATCACGATTTAAAAACGGATTTGTTTGATTATGCATACGATACGATGATTGTAGGCTGATTACATTCTGGGAAAAAATCCACTGGGAATGTCATACATGGTGGGGTATGGAAGGAAGTTTCCTGAGAAGATACACCATCGTGGATCAGTCTTACCATCTGTTGGCGCACACCCACAACGTCTTGGGTGTAGAGATGGAGATAAATACTTGAACTCAGATGAACCCAATCTGAACGTGCTAGAAGGAGCTCTTGCTGGAGGACCAGCAGATGATGATTCCTTTCAGGATTCCCGTTATAATGTTTCTCAGTCAGAACCAACCACCTACATCAATGCTCCTTTTGTTGGTGTTTTGGCTTACTTCAACAAACCCTCTCTTCATCCTGCTACTGTTATTTAACACATTAGACCAACAAATAGCTTAATAATTAAGGATATGTCTAGAAGAAAAGACAAATGTAGTTCTGTATATAAATTTTCAATAAATAATTAATATAAAAGCTTCTAATACTTTCAGACTTCACAGCATAACATACAGTCATTTAATATTAAAATAAATTATTATTTTATTATTATATAATATTTTATTAAATAAAATAAGTGTAAAGGAACGTAATTCATAATCAATGATATCAAAGTATAATTTTCCTAATATAAATTTATGTCTTTCTTTCTCACCATTTCTTCTTATGTTTTTTTTTTTCCTATCCTCTTTTTATATGTCTTGTAGCTAAAAAGTTGGATAATTCTTAAAAAATATATACATGTTAGTGTATAAAGGTTTTTGCACTTTATTTTTGGTTGTTAAAAAAAATATAAAATACAAATAATAATTTCTTTACAATTTTTGAAATAAAAAATATATTTGATTTTAACTGTATTATGTTAGAAATCGCTGAAAACTTGTCTAGTATATGAAATTATCAACGGATCGTATGATGAAAGATAAAATTATGAATCCATCGTGTACGAATACAAAATCTTGTCTTAAATTTAAGATATAAGACAAATTATAATGTGTCAATACTTTTTAAGAGATAGGAAATGAAAAAAATATAAATATGAATACTTAGAGAAAGAAATCATATATTTTGAGGAAGGGAAATAATAAAACTTTAGCGTCTTAATTTTAATTTTTAAAAATTTGCTGAGCGAATTAAAATAAATTAAGCGAAATTAAAACAAAAGTTTTATTTCATTGTTTTTAAATTTAATTTTATTAGCTAAATTTGTAAAAGTTAATTAAACCAATTCAAGTCACAAAGTGTAGTTGGTTGTTTAAATATTATTTAGTTATCTAAATTTCATTTGCTGAAAGGAGTTATGCATTTACATCATTTTCAACAAATAGTTCTAGGATTCAACTTAACCACTTTACACACTTAAATGCACAAATATAGTTACTTTACATCATTTCCATATTCATTCCACTATAACTAAACTTGATCATATAAAACTCAATATAAAAATCGATCATATAAATTTAAATCATCACTTTAATTCTCTTAATGAATCTTAAACTTCAATTTAATTTATTCTTCCCTTAAACTTACACATGTATTAAATTAAACAAAAAGGAAATACCTACCCAAGACTCAAATTTCCCATTTCAGCTAAACATGATGAAATTTTTCATTAGTCACTTTCCAAATACATCCTTAATACAACATATGAAAAAAAAAAATCCTTAACAGAACAATATTGCAAAAATAAGTTTTTTTCTTTATTTGAAATAGTTAGGAAAGGATTGAAGATCATCTGGAGATTAATATATTTTTTTAATGGCGAAGCTGATCACCTGGAGATGAAAAATATTACAACCAGACCATGCCAAAATTTAGTCAAGAATCAAACTATTTCGAAGAATCACTTTTTCCTAACTAACCAAATTAATACTGAGCTCAAACATTAATAGAAAAAGAAATTGAAATATTAATAGCAAACAAAGGCAGCCTAATGTAATTAATTGTCCGAATGCATAAATATTTTAATATTTCTATCCATAATTAATTTTATTTTCTATATTTGACTTAAAAAAATTATGACTTATACGTCACCTTTACAAGAACGTATGAAATTAGAGCTTTAAAAGATCATTTTTTGACATATAAAATATTTCATATTTTTAAACAATTATAGTCAGAACTTTATAATTTGAATTTTAATATATGCGTATCATAAGATTAAATTTAAAATATTTGAAAATATTTTTTAAATAGAAAGATACAAAATAATTAAAATATAATTATTTTATTAGAGTAAAAATTATGAAAAGATTTAAAAGTAATACGACACAAAGACTCAAAAAATAAATAAAATCATATAATGAATTCTACAATAAAAAATAGAAAGATATAAAAAAAAACATTGTTAAATTTTGGAAAACATTTAAAATTATAAGTATTAATGAAAAAATTAAATAAATATTAAAATCAATACCATTAAATTTATTTAATTAATGCTATATATAACTTTCTTATAAAGTATTCGTTCCTATTCTGAATAGTAACCTAATAATGTCCGAAAATGTCCTCTTAGAAAGCAGTATACACCTCTCAATATCAACGCAAATATCCAGTGTAATTAGAATGATGGTATATGAATATTTTAATATTGCAAATATTCATTTAATCGATACTTTATTTGATTTTCTATAATACTTTTTTTTATTATTTATATGACGTGTGTATAAAGGGATTGTATTGCAATCCAATTGGAGCATAAAAATTAAAAAAGGTCAGGTATGCAATTGGATTACATATATGCATTAAAGTTATATGAAAAAAAATATATTAAAAACATCAACGAGTAAATAAATCATTAATTAAAATATAATTCTTTTATTAGAGTAAAAGTTATAAAAAGATTTAAAGCAATACGATACAAAGACTTAAAAAAAATTAAAATTTCACATGATGATTTCTACAATAAAGATATCTGGTAACTCACTTTAAAAAAAAAAAATACTGTATTCAGTAAATGGATGACACTAATTGACGAAGTATGAGAAATGCAAATTGCGAAATGGAGGGAGACAGCGGGACCAAGGGGAGAGTAAAGTTCAAATTCTCTTTCTCTTTTTCATGATTTGCATTGCAGCAACCACTTGCCCCACTGCCTTCTTCGATCCTATCTCATTACATCGCAAATTCATATTCCTTTTATGGATTCAAATTTCAGAGAGGAATGGACCAAACCCAAATTCTTCCCTTCTCTTCTTAATTACAAATTGTACTAGTTACTATTCATGCTGAAATTAAGTGATGAACATCAAACTAAAGTCTGAAATTAACACCATATGATACAAATATTACGGTTTAAATATAGGGACTTAAGGGACATAAATACAATACAGTAGAAAAACATAAGTTCTTGGAGCCCCTCTCTGGAAACGTATTTTCTTCAAGGGTTTAACCTTAATGTGACCAAAATAATTTAACCTTATTACGTTTATTTTCTTCAAGGGCGTCTTCGTTTCCTTCTCAATTTCAATTGCAATTGTCTGCATCATGAACAATCGGACTGTATTATTAAAAATGTGACGTTCTAACGCCTTCTGAAAAAGAAAGTATGGTGTACCCCACATCACAAAATTATTTCTTCTTTTCTGCCAAAATATCTTCTGCAGTCTCCAACCAACGATACATTATGGATAGGCTCTGATATTGAGCAATTATTCTTTCTGATTTAAATATATAAATATAATCAAGGTTTAACTAATTTTATCATCTTTAATTGATTTTTTTAAATATTTTCACTTATTTAAAGTTTATTAATTGTTTCCTTATACTGATTCAATATTAATAATAGAAAAATGAAAAGGTTGTATATAAATATAGTTTGTTAAATTAAATAATATAAATTAATTTTTATTAATATGTAAATTATATTTAAGTCCAGATAAAATATATAACAGGAAGAGTAATAGTATTTGGTTAGAAGCAAGATGCTCCATATCAGTAAGCTAAATATGATTGGCTTAGGAAGCAACCACCATGCAGAAAGTTTAACCGCCGCCATTTGTGAGTCAAACTGTACTACGTACGGCAATGTTTTTGAACCCTTATATGTTTTACTACTTCTGAGCTAAACGCCAGTAGTAAGAAGGAGACAGACACACATAAATAATTGGTCTATGTAAAGGAGTTGATTTAATGCTGGATTTCAAAATTGCAAGTTTTTACTACTACGTACTATGCAGGAAGTGTATATCCAATGAATATGCACAAACATGGGAAGAAAACCACAAGCTCAAATTCAATTCAATATGAGACGTTGCAGTCAATGTGGGTTGACATGTAAGGTGACCCACTCACATGGCAGTCATTTTTTAGACTTTAATTTGAGGGGAACCAAGAGAACCCCACTGGTCCAAATTATTGGAGCTAGCGTGATTAGATAAATCACGTCCCTCTTTATAGTTTGGGCAACGTTTTAAAAATCTTTCTTTTCTTCCCAAAATATCTGTTTGTCAAAAACATCTTCCTAACGAGTTACGTCATTTGAACTGTATGGTAAATATATATTTGAATCCTATATATATGGGATATCTTCCTTCCATTTTTTTCATCAAACCAAACTAATCATAATCGAGGTAGGAATACAATGGAGGCTATATCTTCCAAGCACCTTATCACATCCCTTTTGATAATCATTGCTTTCACAGCACACAGTGCTAACAAAGTTAGTGGAAGAGCATACCAAGAAGCGAGCACAGTGTTCATCAGAACATCGTGCAGTTCCACAACATATCCAAGACTCTGCTACAGCTCCCTGGTGAAGCATGCAGACTTGATCCAAACAAATCGCGTGGTGTTAGCTGGGACGGCCCTGAATGTGACTCTTGCATCAGCGAAACAGACATCGGCAATGATGTCGACGCTGGGAAAGAGACAGGGGCTGAAGCCAAGAGAGGTTGCGGCGATGAAGGACTGTGTGGAAGAGCTGGGTGACTCGGTGGATGAACTGAGAAGGTCTATCAGTGAGATGAGTAATCTGAGAGGGTCGAACTTCGAGATGACAATGAGTGACGTGGAAACGTGGGTGAGTGCTGCTTTGACGGATGAGAGCACGTGCACCGATGGGTTCCAAGAGACTGCGACGACTGGTGCTACCAATGTTATGAGCACTGTGAGAGGGCAAGTTTTGCAGGTAGCCCAATTGACCAGCAATGCATTGGCTTTGATAAATCAGCTAGCCAATTCCCATGGTTAACTCACACCAGCTACCCAATGAAGTCTGAACAACGTTGTACTTCATGTCTCCGTTAATCTTCAACTGTTAATGTCCCTGTCCCTGCTGTTACCGGGTTCGCAGTGTGCTTTCAGTTAGGCTCTTTTTGTATTGTCTTTTATTTATTTATTTATGTTTGTTGATGAATCACTTGTTTGATGTCAAATGTACAATATATGTAAATCTTAAATTTAAATTTAAAAGATGTACGTTGATCTTAAGATTAATATAGAAATTATCATCATATAACTTAATTTATGATCAATAGGATAGACTATCTCTCCCTGTATATTAAGAAGAATTATATATTAGGGGAGAAAATAAGTTTAAATTTAAATTAGAATTTTTAATAATAAAATATTGTGAATGAGATTAAATACTTGTATCTAGTCTTATAACGAATAACACAAATTTTATGAATTCAATTATTAAGAAAACAAATCTTAGGTGAGGTGAGGTGGTTTTATGGTATGGATATCGTTTAACATGAAACCGATCATGAAGAGAGAAGTGGTTTGAGTGGGAGAGAAATAAGCGGTTTGAATGGGAGAGAAATAAGATATCTACTTTAATGAGCGATTTTGAAAAGAATCAATCTATTTAAGAATAGAGAGAACCAAAGTGTTGGAAGTGAGAGAGAACCAGATATACTTTTACCAATTTAGGTACTTAAAATTAAACCAAATGTAATGTAAAAATATGTAGTTATAATTCGGAGTATTTAGATTTAGGGAAACAATATTATCTTTAGAAAAGCAAAAGTATGTGCTAATGAAATTTTTAATGTTATTCCATACAAAAATTGAACCTGAATCACTAATAACTATTCTAGAGTTTATTTGTCATACTGAGACACTTATATGATTGTTAAATATAGTAATATAGTAATTATAAAATACATTGATATAATCCTATTCAATAAATACACGTAATCGTAAAAATCGAAAAAGAAAATAAGAATCCGATGAAGAAGGCTAGAGTCATCCTCATATTAAAACAAGTCACCGACTTGAATTAGTTATACATGTCCCCAAGTAGTTGATGGGCCCTATATCATTAAATTGATAACCAGTAATGAAAAATATCAAACAAGCAAAAACATTTTTTAGTCCATAAATATCTTACAATTGTTTCAGAATTGACAATTGAGGATTGATAAAAACAATACAAATAATGGAAGATGCAATTTTGTTTTAATTTATTACGGCTAACAAAGGATACGCTGGTAGGAAATCAATGCGAGATATAGGAATAGAGAAGATGCTGCAAAATCATTTCTGATTAATGTTATTTATTTATTTTAATTTTGAATTATTTTTTATTTTAATGAATATTAAATTTATTGTTTTTAACTAGTATTTTATTAAGCTTGCGTATTGATTTTATTTAATTTTTTTAAAGTTTACTTATCCATTTTAATTAATAATTTATTTAAGTTTACTTTATGATTTTAATTAAAAATGTATCAAAAATTATTTATTTATATTAATGAATATATGTAATTTAATTCAATTTTTATTTGTCGAATAAAAATACAATATTGAAGGGGGGAAGGAGGGCTGGCGTTATACTGAAATCTTTTCGAATACTTTGTATTTCTTGCGAGGAAAATGGTGCTTAAAACTTTTATAAACACAAAACATATATAGATGAATACTTTCTTATTGTCTTTCCATATATTTTTGGAAATTGAAGAAAAAAAATTACCAAATGTTTTTCTTTTTTTATATTTAGATTGTGCGCATATTAAAGTAGTAGACTTAAAGTAACAAGCAGAGACAAAACGCGATATTTAAAAAACACACGCATAAGTGCGTTTGGTAGGGATGAAATGGATATGAAACAGGGGGAGGAACAGAAGTGGTTTGAATAATTGTATATCTATAGACTATATGTTACATCATAAAACTGTGCTAAGAGATTATGAGAAAACCAGAAAATTGAAACTGGTCTTAAAATGAGAAACTCAGAAGACTTTGGTAGATGAAATTGTAAAAACATTTTTGCCCTGTTTTCTGTAAAAATATTAAAAAACAGAAAGAAAAAGTTTTCTCTTATAACTTATTTCTTCTTCTCGATATTCAATTTCATGACTTGAGACTTTCCCCTCCTCACCTCAAATCTTAACTGCCTTGAAAACAACTATTATTGACAATATTACACGTTGATTGATTGGAAAACACATTACAAAATTCAATTAGATATGAACTTTTATTTCATTTTATACAAATTTTGTTGTATCATATCATTTTCTAAGAACTTCCTACATGCTATACTATATTTAAAATCCAAATTTTAAATTTTACCTCACATAAATATATTTAAATGAAGTATTTCATAAAATTTAAATCTTAAGTTTATAATCTTAATTATATATTAGAAATGAGCTAATAAAATTTGACAAAGTAACTAATTTGAAACAATATCTTATATAAGGACGATAAAGTGAGTAAATATGTTATTTTGACTATAATTTAATAGGATTGGTTAATATTTTAAATCTTTCAATCCATTTATTTTACATAAAAAATGAAATAAAATAAAAATTAATTTAAAAAATACTTTTTTATTGTATTATTGAAAGGATGGAAATATGTAATATGTTATAATTTGAATCATTAACATTTATAAATTGAGTTTCATAATTATTAATTATAATGAAGTAATTTAATAGGTAAAGATAATATTTTTTTCTCAATTATATACTTAATTCATTAATTGAAAGCTTTAAGAAAATGTTTATATAATTAAATATAAAGTTAAAAACATTATCAGCTCATCCTTTAACGAAATGAGTTTAGATTTTCAACTTGTCTAATATAGTGAAACTTACTCATCGTATTTTTCATGGATCAACAGATCAGACCAAAATAAAGCAAACCGATCTATTTGCGAACCTAATATAATCACTTATTTTATAAATCAAACTACTAATTATATTTCTTTAAAAATTCTAAATAAACCACTAAGTAAAACATAATGCACCACTAATTAAAAATAGAAAATATTAAATATCTTGAATAATTGTGTATCTTGTGGTAGTTATCTCCTAAAAAAATAATATGATGTGACATGTAATTGCAAATTGTGAAATTGACAGTGCCTAAAATGAAACAAAGGGGGCCAGGAGACTGTCATGGTATTGCAAACTATCTTGGCTGGCTAGTGCCTTATTCAATCTTATCCCATTTTTGAGTATAGAAACTTCTTTATGGTCACAATATAGTCATGCTTATGTGTCAAGAGTTCTTGATGAAGAAGGTCTTCTCATGCAGAACCTTTCATTCAGTGACATTGTGTGTTTTAATGGTTGTTTGGAATTGGTAGATAGGAAGTTGAGGGACATGTGAATAATACTAATTCAATGGAATTTCAATAATATTGACCATTTAATATAACATTAATAAGTCCAAATGCTAACCACACAAAGGGCTACCTCTTTGTTTATTGACAGCACTTTTATGTTATGAATAATTGGAAGGCATTAATTTAAAACCAGATTTTGTAACATCATTCATAGTCTCCTAAAGAAAGTACTGTAGCCCGCGTCAATTCACGTTGTACAAGGCTAGTTTCAGCCTTTTATTTTGCATATAATATCTTCTACAATCACTCCCTTCCCATGAATCATTATTGTTTATTCTGTTGTGTGATGGGTGTCTAATAAATTTCTATTCATCTCATTCATATAGATTGTAATTTTTTAGTCTAGTTAGTAATCGGAGCTATTTTATAAAGAATCCCAACTTATAAGTTTACATGTCAATTTGGACTTATATCCCATGCTAAATGAATTAGATAAAGAATATTTAACCATAAAGTTTTATTTAAACTTGTCTTGGTATTACGGGTCTAAATAAACTCTAAATTAACCACTTAGTCTTTTAACGAATTTCAAAGATAATTAATATTTTGTAAGCGCTTTTTTAGTCTTTCGATTTATGTATCTTCTTATTGTGGATCTTTGTATCTATATAGTTTCTTGTTCTCGAATTCTTGATTTTAGTCTTAGTACGTCCAAAGACGCTCTGTTATGAGTGCTAATAATTTTGTAGCTAATTTATCTCATATTTCTACTACTTTATGATGGACATTTCATTTATGACCTTGTTCAAGTTCAACTTTTTGTTAATCCATAGTTAATCTTACTCATAAATATGATAATTCCAATTACCATCATTAATCTTATATTAGATGAAGACTTATTGCTAGGCTGAAATCTTTTCGATTTTTTTTTTATTTTTTTTGTATTTTCTTGTATTTTCTTGCCTGTAAAATGGTGCTTAAAACTTTTATAAACACAAAACATATATAAATGAATACTTTAAAATTTCAAAACACAAAACCTAGTGAACCTTCTCCGCTAATATCTTGACCACATATATAACACGGTAACCGACTGGTTCTTCAACCTACAAGTTATATTGCCTTGTGAAACTAATGTGTTTCCTAAACAACTATCTAAACCCTCCTTTGTCTTTACTCTAATTATTGGAGGTGTAATAGGTTGCTCTATGACATATGTATGTTGCGAGAGCCTTAATGTATCTAACCGCAAATCAACTCAACTTCTTTGTAAAATCCCCTCTGCATGAGTGATTTGTTCTCTCTTATTTGGATATCTCAAAGTTATAGAGCAAAGTTATGTTGAACATCCGCTCTCACTCCAACAACACATAAGGGTGCTCAAATAATCCAAGTGTTGTAGTATATATATCAAGATTATTGAGAGGAATAGAAACATCTAAGGGAGCTTCGTTTAGACAGAAAATCCTAAAGATAACTAAAATATATTGTGATATAAAGTTGTATAAATTAATACAATAGAAAATATATTTTTCTCCTTTATTATATTTTTCTTAAACTTTAGATAACACCCACAAAATACAAATGGGAGTATATTTATTAATTGATTAATAATATATTTATTTAACTTAATATGCGAATGACCAAAATTATACTAACTTTTTATTTACCTCTTCACGGCATGAAACAAACAAAATGTCACGTTTCATCATGTATGTAATTGATACAAGGATTTTCACTCCTGTAAAAATAATCTCACCTTGAATGAAATGTCAGATACATGAATTTTGGTTGAGGAAAGTGACTTCAGTCGCGTGGTAGTCATAGTTTGAACTTTAAATTTTTAGGGGAACCATTAACCCCACTGGTTTTCAATTATTGGACATGAACAGAAAAATCACATCGTTTCATAAAAACCGAACTTCTTAGTTTGGGCCACCTTTAGAAAATTATTCCTTTCCTTTAATATCTTCCTATGAAGAAGTTATTTCACTTTAATTATGATCACCAAGGGTTATAGTAAAATTACGCAAGGTAGAATTTTGAGTCCTATATAAAGGCTACCCTCCTTCCCATTTTTCCTCACCCAACCAAACTAATCCAATAGGAAAACAATGGAAGTCATTTCTTCTAAGCATCTTCTCACAATTTTTTTCGTAATTATTGCTTGTAGTTTCACCACACACTGTGCCGACAAAGGCACTGAAAAACCATACCAAGAAGCTAACACAGTGTTCATCAGAACATCGTGCAGTTCCACAACTTATCCAAGACTCTGCTACAGCTCCTTGGTGAAGCATGCAGAGTTGATCCAAACAAACCGTGTGCTTCTAACAGGAGCAGCCCTTAACGTGACTCTTGCATCTGTGAAATCGACCGTAGCAGTGATGTCAACGATGGCAAAGAGGCGGGGGCTGAAGCCGAGAGAGGCTGCGGCGATGAAGGACTGTGTGGAGGTGCTGAATGAGTCGGTGGATGAACTGAGAAGGTCGATTAACGGGATGAGTCGTCTGAGAAGCTCGAATTTTGAGATGACAATGAGTGACGTACAAACATGGGTGAGTGCTGCTTTGACTGATGAGAGCACTTGCACCGATGGATTCGAAGAGAGTGGCTTGAGCATTGATGGTGCAAACACTAAGAGCCGTGTGAGAGGACTAGTTGCGGTGGTAGCCCAATTGACCAGCAATGCCTTGGCTTTGATTAATCAGCTAGCCAATCACAGTTAACCACCTCATCACCTTCAAACTCCACAACAACTATTCTCTTCTGCTATATATATAGCTGCGAAAACTGGTGTGAGTGTTATAGAACTTCGATTATACTTATTGTGTCAAGTTAAATCCAAGGGAGCAACTACGTGCTGCTGTTCGATTTCATTCAAGTGAAATATTGCAGTATGTACATAGCAATTAGTTAAGAGATTTATGTCACATCACAGCTACCAAGTTTAAGTGTCTGCATAATTCCAGTGCTGTGAATTGGGTTCTTGTATTTTCTATTTCTTCTTCTCTTTTCTTGGTGAACTATTTTTATAACTATAATAGAGTGAAGTTCCTACCACAATATAAAGAGTTTGAACTACCTGTCTTTCCAATGTTAAGACTGCAGGTAGGTACCAAATACACGTGTGTATCATCAATTGGAAATAATACACATAGATATAAGTGAAATTAATATATTACGCTAAAACTAATTTATGTGTGTGTAGATTATCAATTATATATACAAAATATGTATTATGTAAGATGTGTTCATTAAACTTACAACAATGAATTGAGAGATTGTGACCATACATTACTTAGAATCCATAGAACCTCTCTATTTCATTATTGCGACAAGTTAGGAAATCAATGCATTTGACAGAAAATTGATATTACAAATGTCACGATACGATATTTTTTGGTATTTGTCATTATCATGCATAGTTTATATACATATATATGTATGTATATACTTCATAAACTTAATCGAAAAATTGAAATGAGATGACTAATTGCAGTTAACATTTGCTTTGGATTTCTTAACTTTGTTTGGCTTTATCTACTTTTCCTTATTTTGATGTGTTCTGTTTCTAAAAGGAAATTTAAGGTTTAGTTATTTTTTATCTGTTTCATTTAGTTTTTATATTGATAAATTTTAATTAAATATTTTAGTTCTCAAAAACTCGTCAATGTATGACTTTTCTGTATTAACGACCACTATTCATATATTTATTATTATTTCAAATTAAAAATTATAAAAACATTAAATTTAAAAAATAAATCTTTATAATAGTGCCATTTCTAAACTGCTGCTATATTGATTGTTACTGTTGTTTTAAAATTAAAAATCCACTAATAAGAGCAGTATCAGATTTTAATACAACATCCTCAGATTTTGACCCCACAACAGAGAAGGAGAAACACTCACACTTAATTTGATGGAGCTAGTTTCAATTGGTTGAGATAATCATTCATTCATGGTTCATTATTGTACGGTATTTGTAAATTTAATGTTTATTTGTCATAATTTCATTTAAAGAGTTACATTACAGTTGCTTCATGTAACTGTAGGAGTTGTCTTTTTTGCATTAAAAGCTCTACGGATAACTTCTGAAACCTGAATTATGAGTCCTTAGGAACTACATTCATCAGAACACCATGAAATAAGATTCGTACCATCCCCTTTGACAATGGCAACTTTTCTTGCATCTGAATTTTGGAGGCTAATTTTTAAATTGCATAAAAATGTTGACTTTCTAAATTTAAATTTAAACTTACAAGAATATAAATTTCGTGCATGTATGATAAAAAAAAATGTGGGTAACAAAACGAGGAGCAGAAAGCAAACATTAATTTATTATTTATGTTTCAAGAGTGAATCAGAGAATCATGTGCTGACCTTTTCTTTTCCTTAATCTTTGACACTAAGCTTAGAATAAACCAGCATGTGGCTGTGGCATGTGCCATCCCATCTTGTACGGTTTAATCTGCTTATGAACAGAGTGGATTTATCAAATACAAACTCAGCACATTTTTTTAATCATTTCACATTCCCTTTAAGCTTTCACACTGATAGCTTCAAATACTGATCATGAACTTTTCCTATAAAAACCCCATTAGGGTTGTACCAATGCAATACAAAGAGACAAAATGGCATTGCACACTCTCTTTAGAACACTCGTAGCACTTCTGTTCCTTTCAATCTTTCTCCAATTAGGAGCATCCGCATCCACAAGCACCACAGATTCCCTCAAAGCCTACAAAAAGTTCATAAATGATCAGTGCAATTCAACCACTTATCCAACAGTTTGCTACCAGTATCTCTCCCCATATGCATCAACCATCAAAAGAAACCGCCTAACACTCACCAAACTCTCCATTCATGTGGCTCTAAAAGCAGCCAAGATTGCAAAAAGCACATTCACAAAGTTGTCCAAGGCAAAGCTATCACATGCAGAAAGCTCGGTGATTGCTGACTGCAAAGAGAACATCAACGACACGTTGGATCTGCTTCAGGAAGCTGCTGATGAGTTGGCCCATTTGAAGGGTGCTTCTACTCCTGTTGAGAAGTTTCAATGGGATAGCATAAAAACCTGGGTGAGTGCTTCCATAACAGATGAGTCTACATGCACTGATGAGCTTGCTGAAATGAAAGTGCGTCTCTCACTGCAGAATAAGATCAAAACTACCGTTTATAATGTTTCTGGTTTGATTAGCAATGCCTTGGTATTCGTCAACCGGCTTTACTAATAATCTATATCAGTGTTCAATCACGTAAACCATAGTCGTTCAAGGTGTGTTTCTTCAATATCTATCTCTGCAACTGCAAACACAGTCTTTTCCTTCTGGGGATACCTGTGCTTGCGTTGCTTAATTGTTTCATGAGCCACTAAGGTTATTGTAAAATTGTGGCTTTCAGATTGTGATTTCTTATGTTATATATTACATGTACGTATCATGTTCTTTTTTTTCTTATGTTATATATTATTAGCTTCTTCAACATTTCACTCCCTCATTTAATTAACTGTTGAGGGGCACGTATTTAAGTTCCCTCTGAAAATATATATTTCAAAAAATTCCTTGGACTGCAGGTTTGATTGGTTTTCCATTCAAATGGCGTTACATGGAACCAAAACTCTTCTTAAGAGAAACTTGTTCATAATGTTCAAAATTCAAAAGTTTACAATCAAATGGAAATGAACATAAATGTATTTTAGTGCATTACCAAAACGTTTAGCAAATGTTTTATGAGGTCAAATACTCGAGAATGGAGTTCAAAGATAATTTTGTTATTTATGGTGATCTTATTTTGATATATAAATATGTATGGTCTTAATTAATAAAAAATGGGACTAATGCATAATGCATTTATGAAAAAAGTAGAATGGATTGTGTTCGTTAATTGTAGCTCGTGAGTAAAATAAAATTACATAATGTTTTGTGTGATATTGTATAGTATGATATTGTATAAAGTTGGAAATTGGTGGTGTAATATACTTATCATCAATTTTATGTGAATTAAGCATACGAAATACTTTAATTTAAATCAATAACTTTTTTTTATTTTTTTCACTTGTTAGTAACTCCTTGCTTTTAAAAATGAAATTAAATTGAATACTTGTAAACAAGGAAAGACTTGTGAACAACGGAAGAGGTTCTATTTTGAAGTCCTCATTTATTGTACCTTCTGACGTAACAGTTGGTCAAAATCATGTAGACCATAAAATTATTCATTATGTAACGTACGTGATTAACTCTGAAGATGCCAATATTATTTAGTTGAACATTTACTTAATTCATTATTCAAGTCATCGTTCACAATATGCTTATGCACATGTTAAAACATAACTTGAATCTTATAATTTACATTTCTTTTTAATTAATTCTTAGATTAAAATCCTTATTTATAATCATCATTAAGGTAATTTGCGTGAGAGATCCAGCTGAACTGTTATAAGAAAGAGTGAGCAGTGCTGATTGAGAACTACCTTTAATATGAGATCAAATAGAAAATGAGATTCTCGATGGTCAAAGTTAGTGTATATACTTATGCTGTTTAATATCTGTTTTGATATTAGACTTTTATTCATAATTTTTTTTTCTGCTATATCTTTTTTACATAATCTGTTTTTCTGATTCTGATATAATTTTTTTTTCTTCCATATCTTTCTTACAGAATCGGTTTTTCTGATTCTGTTAGGACATGGCCAAGTTTTGATGTTGGATTTTTGTGATTGATTCGTTCATTGGTGAACCACAGTTTCGAAGTCAGCATATTTGGAATCTTCTTATGTTTACTTTGTGGATTCTTGAATTGAAAGCAATATCAAAGTGAAAAGTAATATGAAAATGCATGTCTGAACGTGGTTGCAATACTTTTTCAGCGTTGACCTTTGACAAAGGCCCCTCATCGTAAACTTCAGAAACTGTGTCCCTTTCTTATGATCTTTTGATTGGCATGTTTTATCAAGAGATTAGAATGACGGAGTGATTGCATCTTACAAACTACTTTACTCGTTAATCATATCTATCAGTTTTTTCATTTGCTGCAAAAGTAAAGTTATTATCAGGATTACGAATTATGTAACTTTTGATTGAGTCACCCCATTACTCCAAACATTTTGTGCTGCGAGGGAAAGGGACTTGGTTTCAAAAACAAAGGATCATTAAAGAAATTATTGGTTAAAGGTCACACAATTAGTTGTACAAAAATGAAAAAAGACAGGCAGATAGCAAGGCATCTGAAACTCGAAGGTCAAGGCACTGCTTTTCAAACTAAACTAATATTATTTTTCCTTTGACAATTTCCAGTTAACTATAATACAAAGTTGAACTTTAAATTTAGGATCTTTATCTTCATCTCAAGAAATTATATATTTTAGGGAGAGTAATAGTATTATGTTATTTATGCACGTCTCGAGCCCCACATAAACTTAGAAATATCACTTTTTTTATGATGCAACATGTGCAGGTTGCGGCAAGAATCAATTTATTGGATGAAGTGTTAGTTGATCAACAGACTTTTGTTCCATCTTACGTTTAAGCATGTATTTCCTGCATTTGACACTGGGGATGAAGGATAACAATGCCAAGTTGGAATTTGATTAAACAAGTTATGTGGTAGTGTAATGTTGTACATCAAAGAATCCTTATTGTGATCACATTTGTGGGACAAAATGGAGTGAATGAATCAAGAAAGTAGACACAGCATATGGGTTGTAGTTATGATGATAAAGTCTTTGGATGTGTCTAATAATCCAATCTTCTGTCACCAATATACCCTCTTAAGAAGGTAGAAAACTGTATTCATTATCTGGTATTAAATCAAAAAGATTGTCACCAATATCATAGGGTTAATCATCCATGTGTTACACGATAATGCCCCCCACGTAACTGGAGGACCTGTCTCAACACTTACTATTTAAGAATTTGTTCAGACAAACTTTTTTATACAGACATTATTAGATAAGAAAAGTGAAATGAACAAGTTATAATCAACTTATTTATACAGTCAAAAAGTATAAATTTAGGAAAACTGCATAAGAAAGTTTTTTCCAAGTTAATATACGTATAAACTCATTTTAATTTTTAAAGAAGTTTGTTTTAATTTAATTTTTTTCTCAAAAATTTTGAGAGATATCTAAAAATACCCTAAAGCTAACAATTTCAAAACTATGCAACTCTTTTGTTACTTATCATTACAATATATTCTAATAATAAAATATTAGATTAATATGAATTATTATTATTTAGAATAAAATAATAACATTTACCAATTAAATAATTGTAGAGTGGTTATATAAATAGGTAAGAACAAGGACCAATACCATAATACACTAAACTAAATCCGCTCATCAAGATTGATCATACCATTGGTAATTTCTTACAAGATAAAAAAGTAAAAAATTTCGAAACGGCTTGTCTTAAAGAAATGGAGAATTTGTGACTGAATGATAATGTAAGAGACTTTTACACAGTCATGTATTATTTATTTATAATTTATTGTTTTTGTCTTGGAATGTACAAAAGAATATTGTGTTGTTTGTAGACACAAACTACAACATAACTTAATTCCAACCAATTGAGCACAACATCAAAGCCCAGAAGTGAATGGCACACCAGTGGCAGGCAACCATGTGCGCCCAGCAAGAAGGTTAGCAACTGTGAATCGTGATGCCTCATTTGGGCTCGTTATGATATGAAAACCGGGCCATCGTACCCTGTTTCTGGTGGATGAACCGGGCCCAAAGTTCTTGTACTCTCCATAATACAGAGTATTCAAAGCAAAATTAGAGTCATCCCATGGAGACCAGCCCATTGGGCTCACCATGCTATCTATGAACGATTTCATCACCACAACTCTAGAATAACGTTGCCAAGGCCGGCCCAAGAAGGTGTTGAACTTGCCAACAACGGGCCTGAGATCTGGGGCGGCCCTGATCTGAGAGTTATGGATCGAAAACCCAGTGTTCTGAAATGGGTCGTCTCGACCTTGGGCCGTGATCATGTTTGCTTGCCCATTTAAGGGCCTTCTTACGAGAATGACACAGTTTTGAAAAACAACAGCGGCATTTCCGAATATGAAGTCAACCGTGCCGTAGATGTAACATCCTCGGTAAAATTGTCGCTGTGCATGGACCATGAGGGTGTCTTGATAACCTTCTATGGAACACCGATAGAACACAGAGAGATCAGAGGCTGATCGAAGTGCCACTGCTTGACCCTTCAGAGGACCAGCCGTGTTTCTGAAGGTAATGTCTCTTGCAATGAAGTGAAGACCATCAACTCCTGAAATTTCACAATAATTCACTTTCTTTTGTTGCAAAAACTGCTACTATTAACATACGTAAAACATTGATAAAAGCTCAATCAATCTATATACATATGCTTAAATCGCAAGCATTTCTCCATGTCATCATGCCAAGTCTGTGCAATACATTTATTTAAAGGCATCATTTTCCTTCGTATACAAGTTTCAAGTATTCAACATATTCTTATGAGTAAAGATGTTACAGATATATAAATTGATTCACCTGAATACTTTTAATGGTTTAAGTTTTTCTAGCATATTATATTATATTCATCAGATTAAACGAAACACAAAGAATTCACACTGCAAAAGCATACCAAAACAAAATAAGACGTATAATAATGAAGAACAGGTATGTTGAATTCATCAGATAATTAAATAGATCACAGGAAAAGAAGAAGCAGTGACCTGCTGTGGCGGAGCTATAGGTGGTGTAGCCGGCATTGACGCTCCTGCCACTTGTTATAATGGTATTTCTCATGCCATCACCCACCAACATAATGTTGTCATTGGTCTTGTCGATCTCAATATTCTCTCTATAAACTCCTCTCTTCACGCGTATAATAAATCTGCTCTTTGTCCTTCTCCTTGCAGCGGCATTGATAGCAGCTTGAACAGTCTTGAAATGGCCCGAACCATCTTTGGCCACCACAAGATGAGCCCTTACTGAAGAAGACTGCAACAGCTTCCTCTCATGCATGGAAAACCAACTTGGAAATTCAGCCTCTGCATCTTCCGTATAATGAACCTTTTCGTACTTTAGAAATGCCCAGTTCACGTATAAGCCATTGCTTATAATCTCGGTTACGTTGCATCTCTCGGTTGGGGTCATGAAATCTTGAACTCCAAGTTCCAGTGCCCCGTTCTGACATGTTTCGATGTTTGTGCGAGCTGTGCTGAGCCACGTTTGTGCATCGAAGGGTGAACAGCTTCTCTTCTCCTGAAGGCCTGCAATGGTACGGTTAAGATGGAAAACGGTGTTGTCGTAGAGCTTCAAACAATCACGGAACACTGGTTTCTGCTTCTGGGTGATTCCGTTTTGCCCCAAGTCACGTGCTTTTCTTCGCATGATCAGTGCTCTCTCTAAGGCCAAGTGAATAAGAATTGTCCTGAATTCGGATTTATGTTTGAGTTTGTGATGGTAGCGGCTTTGTTGCATGTAGTATTTGCATGGCTCGGGGTACGGGGTTTGGCTGCACCACCAATCGATGTTGCTATTGTAATGTCTCTTTGATGTGGCTATTGAGAAAGCTGAGGAAAGTAATAACAATGGTAACAATGTGTTTCGCATCATTGTCATTTTGGTAGTTTTTCTCTTTTCTTGTTTGGGGTGCCCGGCAGTTATATATTCATGTCTTCCATGCACCCTCGTAGTAGCTTAGAGTGGGAGTTTCTTAATCATGTGCAAGTGCCGACCCTTTTGTTTTTTTATTTTTTTATGTTTGATGTTACAGTAGACGCGACGCCATCTAGATTTTCTTCATGGATACGGAATCACGTGCGTTTAGAGAGTGCTGCGGAGTCAGCACGTGGCATGTGTCATCCCATCTTTCACGGTTTAAGGAATTACTTATGGGCTTAGTGGAAGTACTACTCATTGGATGATTTGTGGAGAGACAAATTAAATGGCATTGCGCACTCTTCGAGGAAGTTCAATGCCTTGCCACAATCTCTTGGGCCTTACGCATAAAAAAATGAGAAGAAATGATGTAAGACTCACCAAAATCTGTGTTTAATTGGCTCTAAAGGGAGCCAAAAGTGCATACACCGCGTTGACAAAATCTCTGTTTGCAAAGTCCCCACAGTACTCCAACCCTTCTGTGCTGCGCTGTTTGTATACTTTCTTAAGTCTCACTATTGAAAAAGGGGCAACAGGTACTTGGCTTCAAATCAAAGCATGAGAAAAGAAAGAGATTATTTGTGAATGATGGCGTTATAGTTGTACATAGAGGAAAAAGAAGTAAGTTGCTTGAATTCTAGCAGGATTACTTATTTGGCGTACGGAAGAGTTGAGGGTAGCAAGGAATCTTGAAATGAGGCCACATGTACCATTTCAGACTTCAGATATTTTTTGTCTTTAAAAATTCCAATTGACTATAAAACAACTTGCCCATAAATTTAGGGTCTCCATTTTCACCCCAAGAAGGCTGGTGCAGAGTCTGATCAAATATCAATATCAGTAGTATGCACGTTTCTTAATACCATAGTCAACAAATATCATTATTTTACTTGTCCTTGGCGGCAGCATGTGCAAGTTGCTGCAAGGATGAATTTATTGGATGGAGTGTTGGTTGAACAGACTTTTGTACAATGTTACGTTTAACCATGTCTTACTCAATTCCTTGCTTCAAAACGTAAAATGTCAAAGAATTTCCCATTTGTGGTGTTAGAAATCATAATAAGTCAGACAATACAATCGAGAACGGCATGACAAGATCAACTTCTACGAATGAAGGAACTCATATTTTTAATCTCTTGTTCTAGCCGCCAAGGTACTCAACCCAGTAATTACGTGTGGCGTGAAGATGCACAGGTGAAAAATAATATATTTTCTGGTGTACGAGGCTGAAGACAAAGCCAAGCTGGAATTTGATCAAGCATGTTACGCGCTGATACTGTATACATCAAATAATGTCTACTATAATCACATTTTGTGTGGACAAATAGGAAACTGAATGAATCAAGCATCAAACATTTCCGGTGACTCAAGAAAAACATAAGATTAGGATGTACAGCTGCCTAATAATCCAATCCTCTGTCAACCATCATCGTTCTAACTCTCTCCATGTCCTCTAATCTGCCTGCATTTTCATAAATTCCCATAAGAAGTACAAAGTTATGCTCGTTGTCTGGCTCCAAATCAAATAGCCTGTTTGCAGCAATCTCCCCTATAGTTGGGTCTCCATGCAAAAAGCAAGCATACAATAAAGCTCCCCAAAGAGTAGGACCAGCAGCATTAGAGCCCATTCCATCCATTATGATGCTATAAGCCTTTTTAATTAGTCCTGCTCTTCCATAAAGGTTAACCATACAACCATAATGTTCCATAATTGGTTTTATTTTATATTTTTCACACATTAGAGCAAACACTCTCTCTCCCTCCTTCACCAAGCCTAAGTTGGCACAGGCTGATAATATTGAAACAAACGTTATTTTATCAGGCTCAACACCAGCTTCCTCCATTTGCTCAAAAAAGGCAAGGGCTTCTCGGCGTTTGCAATGTGCAGATATTATAGAATTCCACGAAACAACATCCCTCTCTGGCATTAGATTGAATATCCAACGTGCCTTTTCTAACCTACCATGACCGGAGTACATCACCATCAAGGAATTAGCAATGGACAGGTTCCAATCAAGTCCTCGCCGAATTACCCATCCATGAATTTGGACGCCTAGATGTAGTGATGACACACCTGTAAGAATGGTGGATATGCTAACAGAATCAGGTTCACACCCTTCCAAAATCATTTGGCGGAAAATGTTCACTGCTCCAACCTCAAGACCATGATGAACATAAGCAGTGAGGATGGAATTCCACGAAATGGAGTCTCGATGAGGCATCTTGTCAAAGACCTTTCGAGCCTTTACAATGTCACCGCACTTAGAATACATGTCAACAAGTGCATTAAGGACAAACCCATCAGTGGCAAATCCAGCACGAACCAAATGGCGATGCACTTCTTCCCCCACTCGAACAGACCCAATTCCCGAGCAAACTTTGAGAACCCTCGGGAAGGTGAACAGGTCAGGTTCAACACCCTCTTCCACCATTTGGAAGTAGAGTGCAATGGCATCGTCGTAGAGGCCCATTTGGGCATATCCTGAGATGAGTGAATTCCAGGGAAATGCGTACGTGTCCCTCTTAGCCATTTGATCAAACAGCTCGTGGGCCTCATCCACAAACCCACACGCAGCATACAGCCTAAGAAGCTTGGAAGAGATGCCAAAATTTCTGTGCAACAGGGATGTTGGGATAAGGCGGTGGAGTCGTATACCGGGACGAATGGCCTGCAAGCGATAGCAGGTTTCTAATAAAGAGGCATATATTTCAGGGTCGATTTTGATACCCTTTTCAATAGAGTCTTCAAGGTCTGTGATGACTTGTTCAAGTGCTTCCGATTGGGTTTGGGGAGGAGGTCGGCGATGGATAAGGAGTGGGGTTGATTTGGGTTTTGGGAAACGAAGAACGTTTCTTCTTTCTTGCCTTTCCAAGCGTCTCTCTTTCCAAGTTTTATTTTCGTTCCCATTTTTGTTCTTATTCTTCCTCCGTGAGCACAAGCTCATGGCATTTGGAGGGAACCTTACTAGCATGCCTATCATTCTCATTTCTTGAATTACAAATTGGGCATTTCGATGTCATAATCACAATATATATGTAATTCTAAAAACGAGGAACCTCATTTGTGGAGGATAGTGATCTCTATCTCTATTTTAATGACACTCTTTAACATATTTTGTTATTTGACAAGATACATATCATTTCCATCTAAAACTTTGTTGGTCTTGATGGAGAATAGATTCTCCTATTCAGAGACTGATACTCGGAGACAAAAACACTTTTCTAACAAATTTATTAGTGAACATTCAGCGAATTGGAGACCTTGTTATTATGTTTATAGTTCATAATAATTACGAGATAGAAGATAAAGACTAATGTCACGCACTGTTAGACGGGCATTATACATATATATATTGTCAAATAACACAATACGTTTAGGAATGTCAATAAAATAGAGATTACTGTCCCCCACAGGATGTAGTTCCTTCTCTTCTAGGATTAGCATGAAGTTACATGAACAAGAATATATTGAAATTTCCACAATATAGAAATAACAACGTGGGATTTATGATTTCCACTGCAATTTCATGAGGTTTGTTGACCTAAGAAGCGTGACTTACAACAGTAACAACGAATTTTTTCTCATTATCATTAGGAGATTATCACCTTGGCTTATTAATGAGACAAAATTTAGTTAAACGAATTTTGTCTCATTACATTAGGAGATGTAATTTTGAATTTCATGTCCACCATATTTTAGGGCACACTTTTGCTAGTATCCCAGGCTATGTATATGTATTTATCCCATATCCTAAACAGTCTTAAACGTAATAAAGTCATATAAAATCTTTAAAATATTAAATATTCATCAACTTAGTCTCCATTTATATGTTTTACTCACATTTAAGGACTATTTTGATGGCATTTTTAATACTCGATTATTACCTATATAATTTGCTTTCTTTAAAGACTATTTAAGAGAGAGAATAATATTTTAGGGGTGAAATCCATGATTAATTCTTCCTGCAAAAGACCAACTTGCTGGCAAAATGTATAGATGATAAAAGTCATGAGACACTTGAATTTATTGTTACAAACATACATACGGTACTAAATCGCATATTCTGCGCTTTATAAGCAATTCCTATGCTGTTGGAGACAGTTTAGCACCACCCGTAGGCCTTTCTCTCAAGGACATAACGCATGAGCTGTTTATTGCCCATTAGGCATTATAACGAAGAAATCAAAAAGGTAACAAGAGCCATCTCCTGTGAATGGTGGACATGCAAATACTAGAGCGGATGAGTTTAGAGCTACCAAATCCCAAAAGACAAACCGCCAGGAATTTGGAAAGATCTCGTAATCAACTGGTAACAATGTTGGGTTACCACTAAACCCAAAATTTAGTCAACTTGACAGTGCTCTCAGCCAAATCAAACAGCTTTCATTTAGCCTCGTGCTGCATGGAATGATGCAAGTCATTAGAGCTATTAAAAAACAAAATACATTATTTTAATCCAGATAGAGAGAAGCCAAGGTGGACATGAAATTCAAAATTACATCTATACAACAAATATGGTGTTTTAGATTTCTCCTAGTTAAAAAGCTCAAACTGAAATAAATAAAGTCATGTTTAACTAAACACAACATACCGACGGCTGTTATGCTCCTAGTAAATGAAGTTAAAATCCAGTTACCAATAAAGAACTGCTAGTAAGCATGACCATAAAGAGGCAATTGTGTACGAGAATAATGCTTCCTAAGCATTTAATTAACGTTGTAGAAATAATAAATAAATCTATACCTCACACGCCTCAAAAACTGGCCGAACTTGCTCAAATATTTCATCCACTGTTCCTACTGCGTTGACCTGCAGAGATTAGGCTGTCACATAACTACGGTATAATTCATGTAGGGTACCATGTAAAGTCGAAACCAAAATCGGTGAGTTAAGCAAGAAAGGCATAAAATACTTTGACCAGAGGCTAATTTTTTCTCAAATAATTTCCATTGCATTTAAATCCTATCCTTGTATAAATTATACAATCAGACAAGTGAATCCCAAGGCCAATCATCATTCAAGAAAAACCCACAAAAGACTATACTGTGAAATTTCCCACTCAGAAGAACTAGCATCACACTTGGAAGGTAAGTAAATAAAAGACCTCTAAAAAATGGTAAACAGAAACCATTTCAATTTTTGTAAGTAAGTTGTCATGGTGAAATTCTCTATATAAGGCCAGTTCTCCAAGATCCAATTGAACATTGAAACCAAATATAGTTACCCTGTAAAGTTTCCCCTTCTTAGCATAATAATCAATAACGGGAAGATTTAACGCCTCAAACACTTTAAGACGATTCTTCACTGTATCTATGTTGTCATCAATTCGACCCTGCAATAAAAATATGTAAGAAAGCAGTTTGTAATCAGCAGCTGAATTTAAATGTCCACGGATTTAATAGGAACCTCATTCCGGCTCAGCACACGTTTCACCATCTCTTCTTCAGGGCAATCAAAGAAAAGTACAAAACGTGGTTCCGCTCCAATCTACATAATGAAGAGTGCGCTTATTTATTCAAAAGAATACACAAAAGAATTTACATGGGATTACTATTTTGTTCTAATACCCTCGAATACAATTTTCTACCACGACAATTTACTTCGTTCATCCATAGATATTGTCATTTGAAAACATATTCAATGCACAGAATATGAGGCAAATATATGGTAAATTAAATGCATATATATCAATTTATAACTAGAAAGAAGAGGTACAAGGAGGGCGGACTAAACTTCCTTCAGCTCAAATTGAAGAGGAGCAAGGTTAAAAGTCAAACTTACAATTCGTTCAAAAGCTATACGGTTATCCTCGCTTCTAGGGAAACCATCAATAAGAAACTTTTGGTTGTCACTAGCTTCCATCTCTTTTAGAATCAATTTGACAGTAACTTCCGATGGAACAATTTTTCCTTCACTAATTGTATTCAGAATCATTGAGCTGTTTTGGTGTTTTTAAAGTAAAAATCCCAAAGAAGCACCAACAAAACAAAAACAAAAACAAAATTAGGATAAGACAACATCACCCATTCCCTATCACAAATCATTTTCCTTCACTAATTGCATTCAGAATCATAGCTGTTTTGGAGTTTTTAAAGCTAAAATCCCAAAGATGCACCAACAAAACAAAAACAAAATTAGGATAAGACAACATCACCCATATTCACTATCAGAAATCATCTCCCTTCTCAAAAGTTCTCCAGCACTCAGATGCTTAAATCCAAAGGTTTCAACAATTTTTGCACATTGTGTACCTTTTCCACTACCAGGACCTCCTGAGTGCGAAAGAACAATTTTAATTATCATTTATTTAAGGAAACCCCCAAAAAGTAAAAAGGCATGGATAGCATCATGAATAACTTGATGCATTTCTTTAAATGCATTATATCAGTTTATTAAAATAATAGAGCCCAAACAGTTTTACTCAGTTGCATAACATGAGAAAAACGAATAAAATAATATAATAGCTTAGATTCTCAACTTGGCAATTGTCACCAAGTTCATCTGCATGATCTATCCTTTCTGCCAAATAAGAGTACGCAATTTCCGACAGAAATATATATATATATATAGTCTATCAAAGTATATGTGGTGTTTTAAGGTTCACATTCACATATTCTAGTACTTGACAAATTCATTTAGGTTAATACAGTTTTCTTTCAAGCTTCAAGATGGGCGAATATCTAGCTAGATCATGAGAACAATCAATCAAGTACTTAGTTTGAACAATTTCAATTATTTTATGTGCTACTTCCACTTACTTTGGACTATTAATAAGCTTTTCAGGATAATAGAGACAAGCAATTGAACGTTCAACATCCGTAATGCCTCAGTTCCAATACTAACCCTCCGTGATTATACTTTTCAATATCCTTGTTTCTTTGATATTAAAATTCAGTTACACAATCAACATGCATAAACTAAACTTCTATATCTGGGTGTTGAGATTCCACAAATTGTACAATAAGAGCCTTATCAACCTGAGCAGTGCACTTTCCACTGTTAAATATGAATAAAAGCCATCCATACACACTGCTAACCGAAAAATAGAAACACGATAAATGCAGAGAAGTGTGGAATTCAAACTCTGAGGCATTCACAAAATCAGTATTCAGTTATCACCTGGACTATCGCAGTTGTGATGGCATAAGACTTACATAATGATTTCACAACAATTTAAGAAACGTGTGATTACCTAAAACAAAAGTTATAAATGGAGCTACTTTTTTGGGGGAAATCCCACCCTTTTCCTGCAATGAAGGGAACAAAGAAACACGGTGATCATTTAAGAGAGTGTGTGCGTAAGAAAAGAAAATGAACCCTAAAAGTAGAAGAGATGGTAAATACCTGGAAGGGGGCGTGGAAGGTAAATCCAGTGGTGAATCTTTGGGGAAGCGAAGCGTTGGGTTTAGGAAGTTGCTGGAGTGGAGAATAACATCCAAAGAAAGTAGTGAGTGTGAGAATATGCATATATTAAGAGAGAAAGGAAAGTGGAGTAGAACATTTTTACCAGCAGCAGAGGAAGAAACAGGGATGATTTGGTTGCGCGTCTCCACATTTCTGCTTCTGATTCTGTATTTGATTATTATTGAGGTTTAGGGTTTCTTAAACGATGGTTTGAATGTGAAAGTTACGGTGGTCTTAGGCTGCTTGATCGGTGCCGGGCGGAGGAGGCACAAGACACATGGGACGCTGCTTTCCCTCCCTCTGCTCCCTCATTTTCCTTCTTTTTAATTAACTCCTATGCCATCTTCTCCTAATATTATTTCTTATTTTTTTAGTAATCTACAAAATATATAATATCAAAATTTATCTTTTATAATATTTAATGGTAACTTATATTATTTTTTAATTTAAAAAATGCAAAAGCAAATGCATTAGAAGAACTGTGATTTGCCCCACTACCCTCCCACCCTTTTCTTGGTAGATGCTCCCAAGTACAATATGCTCTTATTTCTAATCGCCATCTCAACTTTCTTCTATAATCATTTCTTTCAATCTAATCTCTGCTTATTTCCCTTTTTTTATATTCAGATAAGGCTTTGTTTACGTCTCTATTTATTATATTTATTCATTATGATTGCATCTTTAATCTCGTGTATTAAAATAGTCTAAATGTCTAAGCGCCATTCGTTTATTAAATTTAACTATCCTATGTTACTTTTTATAGGTTTGATCCATAATACTACATCTTCTGTTTTTAAACTATAACCAGTCTTTTACGAGTATTTTTCGTGGACTTTCATTATTTTAAAAGGATTGATTTCAAACTATATAACTTTATCAAATTCATCTCATTTTTATATTTTAAATAATTTTGAAAGAGAATTAGTTATTATTATGTTTAATTGCTGATTTAGTTCTTATAATTCTATAATTTTTTTCATTTCAAACCTAAAAATCATCTAATTTAATTTTTTTATAAATATAATCTTTTATTTTTTTAGTCTCTATCGTATAATATGAAAGAAATAAAAGAAATAAAAGAAATCGAAAACAACGCATACAATCGAAAGGAATAAATTTTTAATATAAAAAAAAATTTATTCTAGAACGAAAATAAGTAATTATTGTAAATAAAGTATTGTAGAGCAAAGCTGTCGATCATTTCATAAGCAAAACTTAATAGAGAATACTTATAAGTGTTTTTAGACTAGTGAAATAGTTAAATTAATAAAGTTTTCTGTAAAAGTACATAAGATTTAATGTTATCAATATTTTCTCGTTATAATTTTTAATTTTTTAGCAATACTACATCATGCCACGGGCAATGTTTGAAACGCTAACTATTAAACTGCAAAGAACAGTTAATAACACCCTGAAAAAAAAAAACTAAACATTCAGCCCACTGGGAGCAGAGTAGTCATAGGAGGAATAAATAAAAGGTAGAAAGAAGAAAAAATAATAATAAATGTGGTGTGATGATAAAAAAGAGATAATAAGATATTAGGCAAAGAAAATGAAATATAGTAATTAATAAGCCACAATTTTAATGGTGAAAGTTTCTCTATTGGGTAACAAGACACTATTTACTGAGGCAACAAGATAGAAGAATAGTACAAGGACTCTTGATCTATCAAATCCTAAAATAAATAAATAAATAATTGTGATTCTAAACTGAAAGTGACAGAAGCCAAGAAAAACCAACTATCGGACCATGTCGCATTGCATCTAAAATCATATCAATACAGTAGAGTGACTACTAAACATGCCCATACTTTTTTACTCTGGAAATCCAACTATTTGAGCCATGTTACAATCGTCATTGGCAGTGATTTCCTGGAGTCATTGAGTTGATTCCCTGGTATTCTTAATCACCAAATCGTAATTGATAGAAGCTAGCTGAGACAAGTTCTGTAAGAAAACAAGCAATAAAAGAATTTTCTTTAATCCACGTGGAAAAGTACGAAATTATCTTTAAGATGGTATTTGGCCACAAGTAATGTGATGTGACAATCTAGCTAAATTGATTGCTATGCATCAATGTTTGTTTAACTTTAGGGAAGGATTATATTTCTTCTTCTGGGCACGGTTTCAATGAGCATTTCCACTTCCCCCGACCTCCCAGTAAATTTGAAATCAAGAAAGCAAAGGAGCAACAAATTGAGGATAAGTAACATCCAATGGCAAAGCCTTACATTTCTAGCAGTAACAAATTGAGGATAAGTAACATTAGAGGGCAGGGTGGTGAAAAAGAGACAAAAGAGGCATTTCTTCACCCAAAATAGCTGAGTGGACCGACTCTTCAACACATAATAAAATTACGGCGTATTGATATACCAATACCATATTATCATTTCCGTGCAACTTGTATCACATGTCGATCGTTGTGTAAAAAACAATGATAAAAATATAAAATTTGACAAGAAATAATTATAAACCTCAACGGACATATTCTAATGTATATAAGTAGAAGTAACTTCTTGATACAACAAATGGAATTACTTGTACGTAACATAAGGAAGTATATGGAGAAAAGAGAACATCAGGCACGGCAAGTATTACCTTAAATGAGAAATTACTAAATGAGTACTGCACTTCAAGAGCTGGACCACCGAACTCTGCTAAGCTACCACACTCGTCACCCTAATTAACAAGTTCCAAGTATAAATGGTCAGAAAAAATATGGTCAAACAAGGCTGCTAGAAAAATATAATAGATAAAATTGCTATCACACGACAGATTAGAAATTTAATGTTAACTAATCCAAATTCATATTTTATGATGAAACGAACGGAAACATTTCAGCTACTTATGAAGCAACCATTGGAAGTACTTAGTATTACATCTATGGTGAAAGTAGAAAGTATTCTTACATCTTCATCTAACATATCGCTGCCTGAACCACTGCTGCATGTTTCAGTAATCTCATCAAAATCACTACCTCCGAGACAATGTTCGTCCTCGGGATTCCAAATGTAGCGGCTCATAAAATAACTTGTATCAAGAGCTTCAGCCGATGGAATAAACATAGCCTACAGAAAATGAGAGGAAATACCGGGTGACAAAACAAAAGATATGGCACAAACATATCAAAGCTCTTATAGAATGAGAAAGAACCTTTTGTCTTGCTAGTGTATCCCAATTAATATCTTTGAAGAAGGCGTGGCGTTTAACCTGCCAGAAAAAGTATATTTTTGGTTGCCTTTTACCATAATTTGCAGCTTTACTAAGCAATAAATAACTCACTTCTGTAGCTCCTGTTGCGCCTAATCTTTGGACTGGATTTTCGTTCAATAATCTAAAAGAGAATACACTGTCAGCCATAACCAACATGAAAGAATCACAACATTCCAAAGTTAAAGAGGACAACTTTTTCCAACTATTGCATAAATCTTTTAGAGGTATCATAAAAGCCAAAAACTCCAGAAAAAAAATTGTCTATACTGTTTCGTTACTTCTTCCATATATGTTGGCTTATAATACGTGTTTTACACGATTTGCTCCATGTGCAAGTTTCATGCAGGGATATTTTCCATTTGCAAGTTGATTAGCTTTATAGAAACTTTGCATAACATACCCAAAACAAAATTCTTTCAGTGAACTTGCTCCATGTGCAAGTTTCGTGCAGGGATATTTTCCATTTGCAAGTCGATTAGCTTTATAGAAACTTTAGATAACATACCCAAAACAAACTTCTTTCAGTGAACATGCTAAACACTGTAAAACAATTAATGCACAAAATGTTTACTATGGTCATAATTTTTCGAAGTGTACACTAATAGCACCATTTTTTCCCTATCACCAAAAAATTCAATACAAATCATTCTTCACTGGGATTTTGAATTTTAGGGTTGGGATGTAATGCACCTCTACTCTGTTAATGCTTACTTATTTATCAAATCATATGCTTCATAGCTGATCTCATCAGGAATCTTGGGCCATTGTATGTCTCTGTTAATTATGTTATCAAATATTTGCTGCAAAACAAGCATCCATGAGAAAGTGTTCAGATATGCATCCAATTTCTGAATAATTAAAAAATATATATATCGACCTCTTTAAGTTCCGACAAATTCACAGGAATACATATGATGAACTTAAAATCCACAAAAACATAACCATGCAAAGAGCATTGAGCAAACAAGCAAAATATGGATGTCCAAGAGTAATGAACCTAATAAAAATGACGTAGATAAAAGCAAGTTAAGGAAAAAAAATAACTATAGAAAATTCTGAGGTGATTGACAAAATTTAGAAAGCTCCTCTGTTAACTAGCATAAAATATGTCCCCGTATATGAATTGACATATATGGTGGTTATAAAAGTAAGCAGGTCGCAGGGAATTGACTTGGAAATGATTGAGCAAGGCTAGAAGATTTATAAGGATGCTGTGTTAGATCCTACAGGAATAACCGTCCACCGTATAAACACAACTCCCTGTTAAAGATGAGAGGAGAACAATTGAGCTATGGTATGCTCCAATTTAAGCCTAGAAGTATTTTAAATGTGATTCCAACAGCAAAAGAAAACGAGAAGAAAGTGAACGCTATCATAGATAGTTTTCTTTCATCATGAGTTCTGTTTCAACAAATTATTTTATAAGAACTTTCAAGAAAGAGAAAAAAAAAAAATGAAATTGAGTTGTCTAAATTAGTGAAAAAGCCAATTTCATTTTTTTATTGTTTTTCTCTTCAAGAAATTTTTATAAAGAATTTCGTCCAAATTATTCTTTCTAGTTATCAGAGTTAAGGACTCAACATATCACAAGAAGCTACCTGTGGATGTTCAGCATTAAATGGTGGAATGCCCACAAGAAGCTCATACAGTATGACACCCACAGACCACCAATCAGCAGTTACACCTACACGGAGAGCACAGTAAACAAATTATTTATAAAATAAATAATTTTGAAATAGTTTTGAAAGCACAGTAAACAAATTATTTATACAAAAAATTATTAAACAAAAGCATTTTTCGTATAAGATGTACTGTTTAATCAGCGGATAAACTGCAAACCATGTCCCATGCCAAGAAGTATTTCAGGTGGCAAGTAATCCGGAGTGCCAACCACCGATTGTCTTTGACGCTCTTCCCGTTTTGAAGAATGTCTAGCTTTTGGTTCATCGTCTCCTAGGATGGCGGAAAATGATGGCGCTGATAAATCATCTGTGCTGTTGATAAGACCAACCTTAGAGAGCCCGAAATCTGTCAACTGTAACAACAGAAATTAAGCATTTAGAAGTGACAACTAATGTTTTCGTTGGAACATTGTATGACGATTTAAACAACGTAGAAAATAAGGATATTAAAACCTTTTAAGTTTCCAAATTAGCCCCCGACTTACAGCATAACCCTTGGAGTCTGGAGTAATAAACTAGTTGCCTTAAAACTTCTGCTCGTTCAATTCAACCAACATAGGATGGTTCATTATACCCCAAGTAATAAGAGGGGACTGCGGTGACACGTCAGTTAGTAGTTATGTTAGTAATTCAGTATGCGTTATTCAAAGAAATACAAAAGGGGTTATCTTAGAAAGAATGAGAACGGGCCTGCAATTGATTAGGTACATCAAGGGTGATTTTACGTTAGCGGAGCAGAAGCCGTTTTTAAAGAGGAAGATGCGTTGAGAGGGATTTATCTCGTCATTTATGAGAGAAATGAGTCCTATGGGCATTCGGTGCGAGGTTAAACATTGTTCTTTGATCCAGATTCCATCAACCAATATAAGAGCTTGATCTTGGAATGGTGGAGGATGTTGTGGAAATGTCTCAGATTTATTCGAAGATTTGACGGAAGGGGTCCTTTTGCTGGCTGATCAAGGTAGACAATATCAGCCGATTGAGCCCATGAAGATATAAAACTATTGAGATTTATGTGGCCATTAGAAGGAGAGGCTCTCAAATGTGGTTTTCTTGCAAGGAGAACAAATGGAATGCAACCTCACGGGCTTTTCAGAAGGAAGTACTCAAGAAATTCCAACCTGAAATTTGGATTTGAACTGAAGACTCAGAAACGGGGATCAAGAAAACAGAAGCTGAGGAGAAGTAAAGCCAAGAGGCTAACGATGAAAGTCTCCAACAAAACTTAACAAAAGGCTGAATATGGGACTGAGCAGAACCAGTTGCTCAACGGCACGGAAAGGATACAAGAAAGCTTCAAAAATTAGTAGAAATCCGATATAACTGTAAGTTTCATATCGCATAATATAAGATGATATCTGGAGTATTTAAATGTTTGGTTCTTATCCTTTAATAGTTAGCTTTCGCAGGTAAATTTTGTAAGTGCTTTACTTATCAAGTGTCGTTAAGTGTGTCTGGGTGTCGTAGTTTAAAACTCCTGGAGTGATATTCTTGGTGGAATGAAGTCCTCGAGATCATGCTGCCTTAGGGATGACATAAAGATGAGTCTATTTTGGAGTCCATTTTCTCTTTGTGATCTTTATGAATTAGCAAAAACTTCTTGAATCAATCTCTTTTTCTTCAATGAGATTGAATTGATCATTGTGAGCTTGAACTTATTCAACTCCCTCAAGTTTCTAATTTATAGAAGTTAGTTTAGCTATCTTCATTATTTAAATATAATAACAAAGCCTATTTTAGTCTTAACCAGTGTGTCCAGAGGTTATAAATTGATTGTAATCCTATATACTTTATGTCGTAGGCATAAAGGACTGCGAAAACACCCCAAATGTCTATGAACTTTATGGTCCAGAACTAGTGTTAGACAATGACTCGGACAATTCTCTCCCCTTGAATTAGCTTTTAAGAGTTAATCCAAGTCCATTCATAGAAATTGAAACATAAAAGTTCAGGAAGAACTAAAATTTTAAAGGCAAATTTTCCAGCCCCAAATCAGGTATACATAAATACCAAATTTATAAACTTTTATCAACATCATTAAAAGCTTAATAAAATGCTTCTTTGAAGTTCTACTTTCTGGTAAAAATGCAATATGAAAGGACACAAGGAGACTTTCATTCAATATAAATGGACGAAAAAGATCAACAACTAAAAGAAATTTTGTGTTGAGGTGTCCTTTATTAATTGGAGAGATAAGGAAGAGAACAAGTAATTTGAATTAATAATGCTGACCTTAATATGGCCATCTTGACCAATCAGTAAGTTATCTGGCTTCAAGTCTCTGTGAATCACATTTAAGGAATGCAAATACTCCAATGCAAGAACCTGTAGATCGACCAAGAAGATAGAGGGAAAAGGATAAAGAACATTAACACAATTGTAGAGAGAACTTATTAGTATCATGGTGAAAAACTAATGTAGTTAGTATGCTTACAACTTCTGCAATATATACACGAGCCATATTTTCATCTAAGCAACCTAGATTTCTCAACATTGAATAAAGATCTCCACCATTCAAATACTCCATAACTAGATAAAGATTTTCCCGGCATGTGAAAGAGTAGAAAAATCGGACCTGTTCAGAGTTACATGAAAATTAGACCAGTGTGCCAATATGCAACAACTTCATAAATGAGCAGTACATTGCAGGTCTGCTTACCACAAAAGGATTTCGAACAGATATAAGTATGTCTCGCTCTGCCAAAATACTTTGAACTGCATTTTTACGGATCATATCTGCCTTTTTCAGAACCTACAAAATATATCAAAAAATGGTTCCAACTCATTCTAAGTAATCAGTTAGTAAATTTAACAAGACTTTTTAGCAGTTTCTTTAGCCATCAATAGCCAATTGGCAGTGGTCCACAAAGAATGCTCTTACAATTTTACAACTTAAAACGGATAATATATTAATATTTTTAAAGACTACATCGGTATAAAAAAGTCTTACAGATTTTCAAAAGCTATACAAGATTGCTATAATTTATCACATTTGTTCTAAAAAAGACTTCTATGATTAAAAATTTTGTAGTTTGAATTTTAGTAGATTTATATTGTAAGAATAAAAAGATTGGAAAGGACTTCAGAGATTTATGTTGGGAAAGGCAATCCAAATTTCCAAACGGTAATGAAAGCAAGTCATCTAATAATATTGAAAATGAAAATTCATCGTAATGCAATTTCTCATGAAGAAAATTATCAACTACTCCACATCAATGTCTTTACCGCCTTCTACAATGAGGGAATAAATTATGTGATGTAAAAAAAAAGCCTGATAATCAACGTGACAAGATAAAGAATGAAGAAAGTCTAAAGACTTTGGATGAAATTGTTTGAAAGGTGTGATACTTAAACATTTTATTAAATATCACATAAAAGTCAACAAAAATCCTTCTTATAAAATAATTCAAATGTATATATTTTTGAATGCTTAAATTTTTATAAGTTTGAAATTTTTTAATTGAGTAACACCAAGATTTCAATGTTATCTTTAAAAAAGTATAGTGGTAAAACATAGTACAGATTCAACATCAATCAGTCTATCATGGGTTTAAATCGGGTCGAGTGAAAGCTAAAATATTTTTACAATGGACCAAAAATTTATACCTAGCCCACTACCGGCCCACTCAGATTGAATTTGTGGTGGGCTGGGATGACCCACCAACTAACCTAAAAAGAAAAAAAAATCACATAATTGCAAAGATATTGATAAATTAAAACTTTAATTATTTAATTTACTGTATGTGAAAAAATTATAATTAATAAAAAAAATTAACTTTAAAACACAGAAAACTTAAGTTTCTGAGAAGTTGGAGTATCACTTTTAATTCTTAATTTATTACTAGGGAAATCACATGCATGTTACTTATATGTCTTCTCATTTTAGTCATAATATCTTATTTAATTATGTTATAATTTAATATTAAATTTTGTCTTAATAATTAATTATTTTTTATTTTTCTTTTAGGATACATGGAATGTTGGAATAATATAATTATTTTTCATTTAGCTTTTTTTAAAAAAATAAAGTAGGAAATTATTTGTTTGAATCAAAGTTGAAGAGGGTAGTAGCTAGAGATTGGAAGCTTTTATCCATGTGGACAAAGATAACTTTTGGAAAAAGAGATATGCACATTCCTTGGAATAATATCCTATGAACTCGTATTTTTTATGTGTTATATTTTGTTAAATATAAAAATTTTATTTTTAAAATTTAAGAATATTGATCTATCTAGCGTACCAGCTTGTGATGAGTTAGATCATCCTACTATTTTAACTAACTCGTTTATAAGATAGGTAGATGTTGACCAAGTTAAAGTGATCAAATTTTGACAACTATATTAAAAATGTCTTGATTATCCCAATTAAATATCACAATTTCTATCATTTAGAAGTTTTTATTGAATACTGGGACTTGTTTTATAAAAAGAAAATTCTCTTAAAATCATAATCTAGTTGGCCGCCTAAGAATAGATGCTACTATGTACCCTTTACAGCAGAATTTATGAATCTATTTATCTCAATCATGTTTTAGCTCTCTGCAAAGAAATCGTTTAATTTGATAAGGAAACAAACCTTTATAGCAAATAAATCACCAGTTGCTCTTTTTCGGGTGAGAAAAACTCGTCCAAATGCACCCCTACTTATGGGTTTTATTATTTCAAAGTCTTCAATAGAGGTTCGGTCCTTGGAACAAGCATTAATAGGGCTAGCACGAAGGCTACGAACTGTATCATCCTCCACTGAACTCTCTTCATCAGCCATGCTATTTGATGAGTCCACCTTTTCATCTTCTATCTGCCCGCAAAGAGCTATATATTTCTCCCTGCAAAATGAAGTAGCAAATTCAAGGTTAGGTTTAAGCACCATGCCAGTACCAGAAAATGAGTTAGAAATGCTAGAGCAAAACAGTGGGTCTATAAAAATGCTAGCAAAATCTTACAGGAACTTTTGAAATAGAATAAGAAAATAAGTGGCTGTTCTGGAGCAAAACAAAAAAAGTCACAGGTGCTCACTGCAAAAGTTTCTCTATTCGTCGTCCAAAAGTCTCCACAATAAGTGCATCCACTTTTCTGTCTTGAATGGCATATTTCAGGTCTTCTAAGCGATCAAGCATATACTCCAGAGCACTGTAGTCACAGGTGTTCACATTTGCAACAGCACGGGCTATTTCAACTAGCTTGCTTATCTGTCATTTGACAGTAAAAATTCCAAAAATAAATGTGAAGAAAATAGAAAAATTAGACTTTTCATACCGTTCTTTTAATAATATAATAATATATATTAATATAAGTTTAAAAGATAATTAAAATATTAATATAATTGATGGTTGTCAAAATATAATCGTCCTTTCATCTAATTTAATGTTTCCTGTGCAACGATATAAATGAAGAATTACAACTACTGGTAAGTGTATACCTGCTCACAACTTTCAAGTTCAGACAATGTTCTCCGTCCACTTAGTAACATTTCCACCTGAGTGGTTCGTGGTGTTACCAATGGTGATCTCGGTGTCAAGCTCCCAGCTGAAGATACCTTTGTTCCATGATTAGGTTTTATGAAGATGCGTGCTTCGCATGATATTCTGGGTGAAATGTTCAGATCGTCCATGACAAAAGTATTGTCAGGCTCCGTAGTAGAGTCAAGCATGTCTTCAGAGCATCTATAAGTCAGGTTATTTCTCTCTAGAGATAAATCGTTGAACTCTTCAAGCACACTTGAAGCGGCAAGGTCAAAGCTTTCTCCAGGAGTATCAGTGCTTTTCGGTGTGCTTTTTGGTGTCCAGGATTCCAGTATCCTTTCAATGGTCTCAGAAACTCTTTCAAGCCGCTCGTTTACAGTTAAACCTTTCAAATCACATCTATCCGCAATTGTGCATATTCTTGAATGCTCCTCCACGTGTACAATCGGTATTTCAACCTCACAAATCCTGCATATCATTGAATCCTCGTATGTAAGATTTTGCTGGTCTCCCCAGAATCCCCAAGAAAGCTTTCGCGTTCTTGATGATGATTGTGAATGTTCAGGATGACAAGAGGAAGTATCCAAATTTTCAGCATTTTCATCTTTGACTAGCAAGTGGTCCACTTCACGTTTGGATGGGGTATCTACAGCATCTTGACCTTTTCGCTTTTTCTCAGCAGCAGATGGAAACTTTCTCCAAGAAGACATCCTATAACTGCCAGAAGTTGATTCAACACTCTTGGCTGTAGTAACCTCCGGGTTGGCCATCGCAACACTTACTTGTTGGTCAGCCTTACTCTGTGTTTTTGTCGGTTTGTCTTTCTCTTTACTTTGCGACGTTTTTAACTGTTTCTCAGCTGTCTCGTGTCCAGCTGGAGGAATACTTGAATTCTGCTGTGCAGCCTTCAAAATTTGCTCAGGATAGACCCCAAGGTCGCTGAGTTGGTGAAGACCCAGAATGTGGTCTTGTTCATATCCGCTTTCCTTATGAAATTGCACTAATCGAGTGCAACGTGTGAGAATAAACAGTAGACGTGTATGAGCTTGCTTGAGTATCCCCACTGGTAATTCTTGACGTTTGTCATCTAGATTTTGAACAATAGATTCGCATTTGATCCAAAACTGGGTAGGAGACATCTTTGCACATTGTTGAGCAACAACCAACAGATCCTCCAACTTCTCTCTCCATTCACGATCACACACTAAGTTTTTTTCAAGAATATCCACCAAATCTCCAGCGAAACCACCCAAGTCAGAATCAACTTCTTCCTTTAATTTTTCAAACTTAGCTCTAATCGCCGCCATGACTTCCTGCAATATTTGATTTTGGGGGAAACAAGTGTTGAAGAATTTTATCTATTTTAAATTAATGAAAAGTAACATATCACAAAACTTGAACAAGTTAAAGGGAGTACCTCCATGTGGCCAAAGGCACGATGCTTCCAGATTGGAAATGGCCTAACTCCCTTGGAGTTGAGTTCATGGGAAAAGCTTTTGATATCAGGGTTTCTCTTCTTGCGTCCACTAGTAAGTCGCAGAATTTCCTGAAAACGTGGGGATTGCATTTCTTTGGCGAAAGCTGCATGATGACCCTGTGCAAAACACATGCAATGAACCTGAGCAACCTACATTTCTCCAACTATCGATCATAGAAAGGAAACAATTAAATAAGAAAAACCATTAATTGAGTAAATATGATCATGCACAATAATACATCATGTCCATCACCTCAAGCACAGGAATGAGTTGCGACTGAGCTCTGAGCGATTTGGATTGATTCAAATGACCTTTTCCCCCTAAAGCAACAACTATATTAGCAAAAGCCAGCACGAAATAATCACTAAGCATTTCGCTAAGTCCCAAATAGGAAATGAAAGTAGAATCGAGGGGAGATTTAACAATATAATTGGATTTTGTAACCTGAGAAAAGGAGGAGAATAGGTAGAAATGCAGACCTGGGTCTCTTCTTGAATGGGAATTAGATCTGGATTTAAATCTGGCGTCATTATTCTGTGTGAGGAAGGAAGGAGCGCCAACGGAGGAGGAATAGCGAAGAGGCGAAGAGGAAGAACGCGTTCGAATGTTATTCAGCCCTAAAGAGGAGGCGAGCAAGATGGAAGAAGAATCGGAGCGTTCACCTTCCTCTTCTTCCTGCTCCTCATCGCCTAACTTACTCCGACGAATCGGAATAGGCGGAATCTTCTGGAGTTTAGCTCTGCCGGCGGGCGATGTCGGTATCCCCGACGCCGCAGAATGGTCTTGGGCGGGTTTGTGCGAAGAATGCGGCGGGGGAGGGTTGGACGACATGGAGGCTGATGAGTTTGGAATTCTTCATGGCATTGTGAGTGTGTGTAGTGTGAGAGACTGAAGAGAAAGAGATTTGAATGAAGAAAAGATGAATTGAAATGAGATTAGAAATTCACGGGAAGAGGAACCAGAAGATGGAGACAGCAAAGCGGGATTTTCAGTTAAGCCCAGTTCTTTGAAGAATAAAGAAGGAAGATCAATCAATCGTGCTTCCCGCGAACCAAGTTTCTTCAATATTACGTGTCGTCTCTGTGTGTGCGCGGGTGGGAGGGAATCTGACCGCTCCAACTTCCTTAACCGTCCCGTCCCTATCCCCAAAATTTTTATTTATTTTTATTTTATACTAACAAAATATTTTTATATTTTATATTTTTTCAAATTCAAGAGAATTTTACATACTTCATGTCAATGCAAGACCAATATTACTAATCAAAGCATAATCTTTACATAAAAACAAATTTCAAATTAAAATGATATTTAAAAATAATCATAGGTCACTTTTTGGATTACATGTTCACATTTCTCTTACTACTGTGGCATTGCATATATAAATTACATAATACATATTGAAACCATGATAAGTGTTTGGCACGCACTTACTTGTACGTATGTCACAATTATTATTTTAATGTATCTACACTTTCTTCCTATACCTTTGTTAGAAGCCACAGAAAACTGTTTTTTCCCTCATTACATGAATTACCAATTTGCATCTCACAATTATTATTTTAATGTATCTACACTTTCTTCCTATACCTTTGTTAGAAGCCACAGAAAACTGTTTTTTCCCTCATTACATGAATTACCAATTTGCATCTGCACAACATTAACGTCACAGCTCAAAATTTCAATTTCTTGCATATATAAACTTACATCAATGTTCCTCCCACTCAAATTTGATTTACAAAAAGAAACACATGGTTGCCCCCACAAGTTTGGTTGGATCATCCACTGCCTTATTGTCAGTGTCAATGACTTAATGTAACAACACTTCGTTGGGTTATAGGAAGTAGAAAAAAGGGGGCTTGACGCGACTTAAAAATAAAAATTACTCGGGAATGCGTGAAAACAGAACACACAAGTAACTATGTAATGAAAATAATAAAAGCCGTTCGATTTGACCAACAAGGAGAAGTGTACACCTTAGAACAAGGAACCCATGACTGAGTTAAGATTTTTGCCGCGGGGAGATTAACTCGGAATGAGTTGAACCGTGCAATAGAAAAGAAATATATCCTAAAGATTCATCTTTTAACCTGCTGGGGAACTGAGAAAATTTTCACAATTGACACTAAATGAATATTTATCTAAAGATTAAATGCAAAAATTATTCACTTATATTTGTCTCTCCTTTTATCCTTTTCCCTTCCCTTCTTTTCACCTTCCCCTTCACTCTCACTCTATTAATGAAAACAAAACAAAAATCTGGGGGAAAACAAAAACAGAGTCAGCAGGAAACGAAGTTTGCACAGAATGTCAGTTGATTATTTCAAGTCTTCTTCGATCTCTTCGAACTCCCTTCTCTTTTATCAGCCTCTGCAGGCTTCTTCTTATCTTTCCTTTCTCTCTTCTTTAGAGCAGTCATGTGGGCCTTCAATATAGTTGCATAAGAAGCTTGAAAGCGTTGGTGATCCTTCTGTCCAACCTTTGCAATGAAAATCCAATAATATAAAATATTAAAAGTGGAAACAATTTATATCAACATGAAAATAAGGGGGGAGCAAATATAACCAGGAAGGTCTAGGAGAACTCAAATTTCTATAACACCACAAACATACATACGTACATATACATATATATAAATAGAATATGAACTGGAATCGGAAGGTCAACAGTTCACACGCAAATAATTTTTTTTCTTCTTTTGGCCTAAAAGAATGTGGAAAATCAGCTGGGGCAGACAGACAGGGTAAATCATTAAAGAGAAAAACCTGGAATAAGCCATCGCTAGAGTGTAACAAAATAACTAGAATTCTCCCTCGCCTTCAAATCAATCGACATTTTTTACAGATTACTATAATTTCATATTTTTCTTACTTAACAAGTCAATCCCAAATTTTAAAAGAAAATAAGACTTCCTTACATTTTGAACTTTGAATTGTGGCCTTCCCGATAAAATAAAGTTAATGCTGAGGATAAACTAAATCCTGATTAAATTGAATGACTTATACTCTTTTTGTGGCACTAACCATGGTTTTCAGAATTTTACTATTCACGATTCAATACGTTCTAGCGATCTACACATTCGTACCTCAAGATGAATCTTAATGACTTCACAGATACGTGAGTGAATCTATGTAATTTTTTATTACCAATTAGATTCAACAATTCATATGCTTTACATTTACAACAACTCGAGGGGAAAACAGTCATGTGAGCTTAAATTTTAAATCAAAAGGAATTTGAAAAAACACTTGTTTTGTTTTCAATGACTTCTGCTTAAGTTGTTTTATCCATTTCTAGTTTAAATTATGAGTTGAACACTATATATCATCTATAAGATATACTTGAACTAATTTTTTTATTGCATCTAAATCTAACAATTCGATACAAACTTACAATACACGGTTCAAAAAATAACTCAACAATCATAATTTGAATATCGATTGGATAACCTTGGCACAAACAAGATAAAGATTTAACAGCAAAAAATCTAGCAGGATTTAGGATAACAAGTTTAACTACTCAGCAAACTACAAAGTTTTCCACACTAGCAAGTTGTATTATAATAGATCAAACAAGTTCCACAACAGAGGAAACCCCCGCTCACAACTAATAACATTTGCAACAGTATTTTCCAATCTAAAAGAAAAGAGAAGGGATAATCTTCCAAAGAACTCATACAGGAAAGATTGAAAGGAGTATGACGTTGACCTAAATCAGTATTTAAGTTAATACCAGTTTCATAAAACCATATAAATCACTCTAGAATGGATTTCTTGAACCATTTTAATATCAAATCTTGTTTAAAAAATCTTAGTGAATCTGTTTTGATTTCTATAAATAATATAAAAACAAAAAAGAGGATAGAAATAAGGAAAGTTTTAGGTTTAGATTCAGATACGTACCGAAGTAGATATAGTCTTTTTCCCATCAGTGGCACGTATAAGGCATCTGTACTCAATTGCTTCCCCAGCAGACTCCAGTTTATTCTTTTGCACCTTAGATTTCAAAGAAGCTAAAATAGACAGAAACGAAATCAGTTTTGCAGGCACATTAACCACAGAAGTTTAACCCAAGCTAACAAGAAGAGAACAATTAACACCAACATCGTTTAAGAGTAACCCAAACGGAGCCCTTCTCAGTGCTACGCTCAAACATGCTGGTGAGCTCATTGAGAAACGGATCTAGCTGCAGAAGAACCTAGTAAAATCGGAAAACAGCAAGTAGATGGACTCAGAATCATTCGAAATCATTCATTTCTCTAGCAATTAGCAACACTACACATTCCCCAAACCACTGAAACAATTATACATCAAGACAACACTAGTTGAATCCTAGTCCAAACTTTCTAAAATTAAAATAACGAATTAACATTACGGCTACACTAACAGAATTTGCGTAACAGGATGGTGAATTTTGGAGCTGATAGTGCGAATGATTAAAGGATCGATTATTCCGTACAAAGATCTAATTTAATATAAAATGCAAGAATGAGAAAAACGGAGTAATGAAATGGAAGAAGGAAGAAGAAATAGGGGGATGGGATCGAGAAACATGTTTAGCTTACCATGGTTGAGACAGAGAAGAAGACGCAGTGGTCGTCGTTTAGGTTGAACGAAGGGAAAACGAAAAGGAAAAGAAAAAGAAAAAAGCACAAGAAGACATACCGGCGAAGCTGGTTCAGCTACTGAACTGAACTCAGGGCCCAAAGCCCAAATCTTACTATACTACAATGCAAGAAGGGCCCAACAAGTTCTTTTATTATCAAAAGCCCAATAACAACTACTTGACGCTAGGACTTCATATTTGCATAAGAGATTTTCGACTATAGGTATTACCAAATAAATTAACAAATCTAAAACTTAATTTTAGAATAGTTAAAAATATTTTAAAATAATTTTGACCAAGTAATCTTGTATTTTAAATAAAAAATATATGAAATATTTAAAATAATTATCAATAGTTTTCATTATTATCCAATTTACAGTCAATAAAAATAATTTATTTAAATAGGTGTTTGATTCCCTTCAAATAATCTCTATCATTTTCATTTTTAAATACTAAACATTTTGTTAGTGTTTTTTATTTTTATTTTTAATTATAATTAATGCAGTGCAAAAGATATAAAATATTATTACATATTTTGTAATATATTATGAATAAAAAATTTAATATATTATTAATACTTTTGTAATAACATTATTACATATTTCTTTTAATATATTATGAATAAAAAATTTAAATTAAACGTCACGATATTTTTTGAAATGAACTTGATGTGTTAATTTTTTGAATGGGGTAGTAATTTTGAAGAAAGAAGAAGATGTGGGTGAGATTATCAGAAACATTTCCAGCCACATATGAAGATGTTGCTGCAAACGCGATTTCTCTCGCCGGTTCAACACACCCTCCTCGTCTTCTCTCCCATTCTCATCAAACCTACCTTCAGAATCACCGTTAGATCCCAAAAAGCTTCTTCTGAATCCTCCTCCGATGACTCCACTCCGAAAGGTTTCGGCTTATCAGACACCGCCACCACTGCAAACAGTAAAAAGAAACAGAAGCAGAAACAGAAGGGGCAGAGAGAAAGGGCCTCCGTAATTCGGCGAAATCCAGTTGAAAAACCCGCCTTTGTTTCGGAGGAACAAGAAGGTAAGGCCAAGGAAGAGGGCAAGAACGAAAGCGCTTTTCTTCTTGCAATGCTCGGTTTTGGCATCGTCATTTTCGTTGAGGGCATTGGTCTCGCAGCATCTGGTAAGTTATCTATTATTCACTCTTTATTACTAATCTTAGCTTTGAGAGAATTTTTAAAAACAAACAGCTATTAGTGTGTCAGTAGTAGATTCAAGCTATCAAACTGAATTCAGTTTCTTTTAGCTTCTTTTAGTAGCTCACAATTTATAATGACAATGACTTTATCTGTATTAGAATATTGTGCAGCTTCTCATGTAAATCAAAATTGAGTACTTCCCATGACCAAAGTGCCTAAGTGTTTGATATGTGATTCAAATGCAATTTGGATAACCTCTTTCTGTATCTTTTTTATGTGATACTATGAATATAGGGAACTGTCATTTTTATTTTTTTTTTGTTGGAAAATTGTGTATGGATACGTATAAAATATGGTGACTGAATTGGTAATGTCTACTTGCAGGGTTCCTACCAGAAAAGTGGGACCAGTTTTTTGTTAAGTATCTCTATCCATCGTTCACCCCTACAGTTCTCTTGTTTGTTGCCGGAACAGTTTCATATGGAGTGTTTAAGTATTTGCAGAATGAAAAAATCACAGAGCAGAAATAATGCGACATGTATAATATAAAGAGTCCAATGACAGCAATCATACTCTGCCTTCAGTTTCATTCTATTCTGCTTTGTTGCTGAGATGAAAGATGGGAAGAAGGCTGTGTGAACTCCTGAAAAACTAAGCATTTCTATTGGATCCCTAGTACCAACATAAACATTGAATCATAGGGTCAAGTAACAGAGTTTTTTGAAATGGCTTTGTTCCTTGTAATTAAACGTCCTTTTAGCTATGAAACCTACTTTTGCATTGGATTTTGAACTTTTCTGAGGTAGGTTTCATCGCGAAACACTAGTACATCGTGCTTTAAATCATTTACCCACTGGTTGTTGGAATTTTGTCTTGAAAATGTTGGATTATGTTATACAAGGTAGTTACTGTCATAGATGAAATTGGGCCTTTGTCTGACTGCATGTGCTCAAATAAAAGAGAAAGCAGAGGTTTGGTGGTATGCTTGTGAACTCGGTCTTCCTCTTTTCATTACATTATACACAAACAAACACAAAATAATCTTTTTTTTTTCTTTATTAAACCCTCGTTGTTTCCTTTAGTAATAATATATCGCACGTTATTTCTCCTGCTGGAAACTTGCGATCGGGAATTTCAGTTCCAACTTTTGACAGGGCCGTGGGCTTTAGGCCTCAAATTCTTCATATTGTTATTGCAATTTATTATTAATCTCTCAATTGAAACACCTTGTATTTATAGTACCCAAGTTAAAAGTGATACTTGTTCTTTCTATAACTCAATTCATAATGTCATTTGTATAAATTATTCTTGCAGCGAAAATAACTAAATTTGAGAAGATCATTCAAAGAAATTTTTCAAATCAGATTAAAAAGATAATTTCAAATACTTGAAATCGGTCTCACAGTACATCAAACTTCCTTATTTACTAAGCTAATAATTTTATCCCGAAGAACAACAATAATGTCAATTAAAAAAACAATAATGGCAGGATTGTTTTTGAAATTACAAACAAAAGGAGTGAAAGTAGAAAATAAATAACGTTAAAAACAAAATTATCCTGTTTTATTTGTATCTTCATCCATCTGTTTGAGATTGACAAGCAGACAAACCACTCGTGTTTGCCAGATTCTTGAATGTGAGATGAGATGACTAATGAAATGCAACTTGAGAAATTGAAAAAAAAAAATGTTATAAATTTTGAAGTATCGGACGTATATGTAGAACAAAGTATGAGAAGGACAAAAGACATGTTGGTACAACACTAGACTCCTATGCAAGCAAGCCATCCAGGAAGATCCCTGTGGTCCTCATTGGTTACTGTATGGATCATCTTCTTTCTATATCTTTTCTCATCACATCATTTTTATACTTCACAGTCTATAATGGGAATTAATTACCATACCCACTTATAAATGCAAATATTATATTAATCACTGTTTATATGTATATAGCTTGAAGTTAGTCAGAATATGTCAAATTTCTGTGAAACTCGTTGATGTGTTGGTCACTTAGTACTATCGCATGTGAATTTTTCTACCTAGGGAATTGTTTTGAAGTATAAGTGTCTTATATCTATACATATAAATAAAACATTGACAAAGTAAAAGAGACATTTCTAAATGTCTTAGTCTACAATCTCCTAACGATCCTCGACTAAAACACTTATAAATGGTAAAGAATTATTTCTATAATCAATATACTTTAAGGACATACATTATTGACTTTCTTTATCCACATTTCATTTTATGTTAAAAAATTACAATTATATGCATAGTTTTTGTATAGTAGAAAAATATTATCAATCGTGACGGAAGGGCAGATAATTTATTTTAAAAATAATAATTACTAGTTGAAAGAGTATCGTTTAGTTTTCTCGTAATTTTAATCCTTTTCCTATGACATTTATTCTAGACTTTTACTCATTATTTTTGTTAAGAATATTGTTATAATGATGTTAAGATATTAAAACAGTTGCTGCACTATAAATATAGTGCTAATTAAGATTCCTTGATGAAAAAGAAGTGTAAAGAATATAATGTCATGCCGTGGATTGAGTGCATGACTCTATTTTATAAAGTAACTCACGATATTTAAAGCATGTCCAGAACTTTAAAATAATTGAAGTTTGTAAATTTTAAATCTATTTACTTAACCTTGATTTGGTGATTTAAAAGTAAGTATAATAATTAATTTTGTGGTGAAGTTAGAATATCTTATCGTTAAAAGACAAGGATTAACTTTACTTGAATCCAGATAAGAACTTTACCTCTTTGAATAGATTAAAGGGGTAAAGTAAAGTTATCTCACAATTATGTAAACTCGTACTATTTCTAGCATAATAATTACTTTGACACTATTGGGGTGAAAATTGAATAGTAGTTTATTTTTCACTAATCATGTCAACCATGGTTGAGAACTTGCTCGGAATAAAAGCCGTTAATCTAATGAAGTGAAATGGTAATTTACACAGCATTGTAATATTACAATGTTGTGCTTCTGAAAATAGTGTAAAATTTTGTTGGAAATAGTAAGACAAAGAAATGCAAAGCAATGTAGTGGGATAAGATGTGTCGTTGTTTTAGAGTTTTTGTAAAGAGGACCACTGAATCTTAGGTTAAGATGGAATGCCAAAACAAAACAAAACAAAAGCCATTAAATTTTGCATTGCGTGTATCCATCCATGAAATTGAAAGAAAGAGATGAAGTTTCAGGTGAAGCAGTTCCTCCTCAACTCACGCCAAAATATTCGCAGTAAAGTAACTCTTTCCCTTTATGTGGGTCACACTTACTAATTACTACAACACACCCCTTTCACTGGGCCCACATTCTTTTAACCCCCCACCCCTAATATCTACCCTTTCATAACCAATCAATGTATAAAAACCTACCCTTCATCAGTTATAATTTCTCATCCACACCCCTTTTTCATAAACCATTCCAAGTTTTTTTTTTTTTTTTAATTATCCCATCCACCAACCCTATCTGTGCATGAAAATTTATTCCCCTTCTAAACCTATCAATATTGGGCATTAAAACTGGCAAAGTTAGTTTAGTTAGATTTTGAGGCATAATATTATAGAGGTCAAGATTTTAAGGATATTTTTTTTACATGGTACTAGTGTGTTTGGTTTGGAACATATGGTGATTGTATTTATGGTGTAATAAGTTGCAGGAGGCAGTGGGCTGTTGACCCCATTAATGAAAATAAATGGCCCATAATAACACTAGCTTAGAGTGATGGGGTGCTCTGTTTTATGTTGGCTGGGACAACACTCTATTTAATTACTTTACCAACCTTCAGAAACTAAAGTCTTCACTCAGTTTCAACTTCTGCTTTTATCTTTTTTATGATTTCTGTTCTTTTTCTTTTTCACTTATCTGAAAACTACTGTTTAAAAGCTATTTTTGAAGTAATTTTAAAAATATAATCGAACATTAATTTGCTCGCCAAACTTTTTTAAAAGCTATAAATGTTCACCAATAATGTGGAATAACTAAAGATGCTAATTTGAGTTGTTACTTTTATTATGATAGAATTACTACATTAAATAATAGGTCTTGGAAATTTTGGACCTCTACAAAGTTTTGGATAAAAATCTACTACAAAATAGTATAAATAACAAACCTTACATGTAAAAGATTTGTGGATCTTTGTAATAAATCATTAATATAATCGTCCGAGTATCTTTGCAAAATACTTTACACTTTTTAAACAACTATGAAGACTGAGTAGACCGATATCAACTTAATATACCGTAAAAGAGAATTATAACGTGGAGTAATAATATTGTCAGATATAAACACTTTAATTCAAACATAAGGTTTTATATTTTTATTTACCAATATTCACATAAAATTTCTTTACCATAGGAAGTGTTTAACTGACACTTCCTTTTATTAAATTAAAATATTTTTAAATTAACTTTTTTGGAAAAATATTTCCACTATAGCAAAATGGTTTTACTAATCCAAAACTGTTTCAATGAATTTAAAATAGGTTTTGAAATCATTTTAAAATGTAGGTTTGTCCTTATCTCAATCTTATTAAAACAAAATATCATACTCTCATTCTCTATCACTTTATATCTATAACTTGTGTAGGACTTTTTTTAAAATAATACAAATTAATTTTGTAAATAAAATACATTCTCAATCGCATTTAAAAAGTCTTATTACATCACATTATTTATACATTGAGATTAAAAGTAATACAATATATATACTCATTAAGATATTTTCTAAGACAATAATCAAAGATTAATCATTATTATCATTAATCAACCTGTTAAACATATTTGTACTGATAATAATTATCTGAAAGATTGAGGAAATGACAATTGGATTTACATAAATAATCTTTTCGATCTTTATAAATAACTTAATTCTCGAAATGAAAATTACGTTTACCAACCAATTGAAAACTTCAAATATCGAATACTAATTTAAAGATATGAGAACTTTTTGTAAATATTTATCTCATCTTTTGATTAAAGATTGAAAATCAAATAGTAACACATCAAAACTTAATTACAACGAAGACTCTTTATAGTTTGTAGAAAACAATCTTCATTACAGCCAAAAATATCAATATACACAACAACGTTTATTCTCGACATGGATGAATATAAACTCACATTGAATAAAGCATAAAAAACACGATGAACAGAATAAGATCCACTTCAAAATAAATAAACAACGACAGGACCTGCTTCTTTTGCTTCCTGTATGTTTCTATCACTTGAGTAGAACTGCGAATGGAAAAGAAAAAAAAAACAGAAAAAGACCCAAGAAACCATCCTCCACAACAAATTTAAAAAATATTTTTAAGTATACAAAACCAAAACTTAAAATCTGCTTAACTACAGTAAATGATTAGTAGTTTTATCATTTTATTTTGACATGGATGTTAGATAATATATTACATGACAAAAGATTAATGATATATTTTATTAAAAACGTTATAGTGAAGAGTGATTAAATTTATTGCATCAACTTTTTTTTCAGTGGTAACAAGAAGTGGAGAAGGTTGAATAAAGGTGATTATTGCATAGGCGTGCAATAATGAATAATTGTAATAATGATAAGAATGAAGTCACAGGACAGAAAGTATGGACTAAAGTATGGAGTATGTAGCCAAAATTCAGGCGCCGCTAATACCACTTTTCAAATGCCATTGCTTTTGTTGCCTTCAATTTCAACAAATCTAAATCATTATCGATTACAATATTTCAACAACATTAATATTTATATCAAGAAATGAAGAGTGGACAGTGTAACCAATTGGACAGGAAATTTAACTTCTTGGTTTGATCAAGTTTCATTTGATTTCAGATGAAACTAAAAGAATACTAAGATATCAATCAATTTTGATATTATATTAAAAATTTAATCCAATTTTAAAAAATTGTCAGAATGATTACAAAATTAATTAGGCTCATTAATATAAATATGCAGTATAAATCTATAAATAGATTATTTTGAAAAAGATATTTATATCTTAAATAACATTTTTATTATTCTCAATTACCAAAAGTGACTCGATGATTAAAAGATTAACTTTAGTGTTAGAAAATATTTTGCAAGTATAATTTGTCTTATCTCGAACTTAAAAGATAATTATAAAATGAAACAGCGAGTTCATTAAAAAAAAAAATCTTGCTAAAATCTTAGGAAAACATCTCATCCATACAAGAACAAAAATATTTTAAAGAAAAGTCAAAATGTTAAGTGAACACTACTATGTAAAAGAACAGTTCTTTTGTTATCTATTTACACTATAAATCCTAATTGCATGATCACCACCAATCATGTTCTTTCACCCTAATCCTAATTGCTACTTGAGGCATTATGAATCACTCCTTTACTGTCACTTGAAAATACAACGTGAATATCTTATTTTTTGTTAAAAGTTTTCTTACTTTTATGACTTTTGTCTTTTAAATTAACTAGTTTCTATTGCTTTGCCTACAAGATACAAAATTAGGTACTTGAGGTCAAATTTAGGAAAAATATTCCGTTGATATCATAAAAATGATAAAAACCAAGTAATCATAGAAAAAGGAATGGGAGAAACATATTTTATATTCTGGGATGGACGACGGTGTGGAATTGGGCAGTGAAGAAAGTGGTGTTTATATGTTTATTTAGTGTGAGGGAGTGTGTGGTGGCTTTGAGTTAGCTGAAAGGTGCATTTGACTCTGTGTTTGTGCATCTTCTCATGGTTTAGGCTGTTTTTTCCAAGGATTTTGGGATGTTTCAAGGTGCATGTTGGTTTCTGTTGTATATTATATGTTCTTCTGTTGTTAGGGCATTTCATAGTTTATATACAGTTTTGTCATCGTAACTATTTCATTAACATCGATTTAATAATAATTAAATTATTAATCCCCAACTTATTGTCTTTTCCAGATTTAATGACCAGGGGTTTCGAGAACATCATATAAGAGTTTGTTTGATTTGTGTGATTGTGTTGAGTGGGAGTTGTTTCCTATGATCGTATTTTGTATCTACCTAAACTATGTCTGTCCCTGTGTCTATACTTAGCTGCTATGTTATAAATAAATAATTCTTCTTAAAGATGTTAAAATGCATGAAAAAATATACAAGCTAAGTTAACAAAATAAAAAAGAAAGTAAAAATAATTATAAATAACATGTATAAACATTAGATGATTTTTTTCAATAAGTCACTACAAAATAAGTGATTTTGGTCTAAAGATGGGGTAAAGCGTGGGTGCATTCTTTGACTTAAGAGGCATATCACACCCAAATGCTTACACCTACTCTATATAACCCTACATATCTCTCTTCTCTTCTCAATACTAAAACTGTTGTTTCTTTGTCTGAGATTGCAGTCAAATGCAGAAGTGAAATCCAGCTTGGCTTCCGGAAATTGCGTTATTTCATGACCAATGATCTTCTAATTTTTCACACTTTTGGGTCAACCTTTCATATTTAATGCCCTCATCACCTGCTACTCAATCAACTCAAATTTTTCATTGATTTTTATCTATTCTCTTATTTCATAACATTTTTCACAACAAAAATTCCGCAGATTGATCTGCCAATATTAAGTTTTGGGTACTATTCACAATTGAGAATTGGACTCTTCATAAATTAAATTTCAAACACTTATTTAGAACTAGTAATACTATTTCACATAAAATTGTAAATTGCAGTTGCAAGGGGTGTTGCAAAATGCAAATATAATTTGTGATGTGGTAGTGTAAAAACGAGGGTGTTTTGGTTTTATGGTTGGGTTTGTAAGGAGCAACTGTGTTCTTTATTTGTCTAGTACAGAACAAAACTTGTCCCAGTTTTTAAGAGAAAAAGATCCCAAAAGCATTCTAAGATTGATTTTGAAAAAAAAAAATAAAAATCATAAGCCTCGCCGCACAAATCCCCATAAAGTTATCTTCAAATTTTTAAGAGAGGGGCCCTAGGTCCTGTCGAGGGGGCCCTTCACACGCCTCATCATTTCTAGATTTTTGTGCTTTCTTACCTCCTTTTAATCAATTTCTAAATTTTCACAAAAGCATTTATCTCATCCACTTTACATATAATATGAAGGAGACATCTTCCATAACATAGATTAGGTCAAAGATTTTAAATATCTTTCATCAAAAAGTAACGTCATTAATAAAATAAAACAAATAAAATACAAAATTGAATGAGTATAAAAAGTATAAAATATATTACTACCGAATAAAATAACAACCTATAAACTACACTAGTTAACTTAAAGTAAATTGCCTTAGATGTAAAAAAATCACATACACAACTATATTTGATTTTTTTTATTAAGATATTCAAAGTACATTTTCAGCGATGTTGCGTATAAGTGTAGGCAATGGGAAGTAAAAATGGAAACATACGTTAAGTACAAATTCAAGTGTTTGTTTCCCTGAGAAAAGTTGGGTGCTTCATTATTGAGAATTTACTTGTCTGATTCGATTGTTCTTTGAGATGAGTGAGAATACAAAATCAAATTTATCCTTTCACAAAGAATAGGATTATTAGGTAAGCTTTCATAACATGTTTAACTAACATATCAACACTATTGGGAATCACTTTTTAAGCCTCAGAAGCATTTTAATGCTTACCTTTCCACATAACTTTTATTGGTGTGGAATCTTATCTTAATAATGCATATTAAGTTGGCATATATTCTAAGATATCTGTAGAACAATTAAGTTGTAAATAAGTATCAAAATGAAATAATGGAACAAGTATTGCACACAAATGAATTAGCAAACAGTGAAATAGAAATGCATCAATGTCAATAATTGATGCCTTCTTTTCCCAAAGGATTAACTACTGATGCTTAATTAAAGTAGTAAAGCATTATTGATGATTCCCATGATTCCTAAAGTGATTTTAATGATAATTTCCTCAAGACAAGACACCATCGTTGTCACATTTAAGAGGTTATATGATGATGAGTTACTTCAAACATTTTACCTATTGTCTTAAAAGAAGTATGGAGTGTAAGAGATAGGATTTTAAAATATTATTCATGTAAAAGTTTATAAATTTTAAAAGAGAGAATGAGAATATTTTAATATACTAACATATCTTTAACTACATTTATTTATATCTTTTTAAAATATTACCTAGGCATCACATTGACTTTTATTGCTAATGATTTTAAAAATTTCATCCCATTATTTATTAATATAAATATTCATAATATTTATAGAGGTATATAAGAAAACTTCTAAATCAATATAAAAGAGTGTGATTTTCTTATCATACTTATAAGATTTTGTAATTTACTTTTTGAATAGATACAGCTCTTAAAAGCTTTTGAAATACGGGATTAATATAAAACGTTGAAATAAGTTTGGAGATTTTATACCAATCCTTTATGAATGGACATTTCTTATTTTTATTATTAAGTTTGAACTTTATCTTTGAAATTGTGATTTTTTTTTTCTACTAAGTAAGTTAGAAAATTTATTAGAACGAAACTGTTTACAGAGAAAAAGTTATCAAGTACTACTGTGCATACATGTTTGCACTACCTTTGAAAAAAAAAATACACAACGAAAGAAAAATAAAATTAAATCCAACAAAGAAATAGTGAATTTGAAAAAAAAATAGACTTAAAAATGTAAACAGAAATAAAAGGTAAAGAGAGAAACATAAATCGGTGAATTGAATGAACGAAGATCTAATAATGATTTTCTTGTAACATAAAAGAGAAGAATGAACGAAGATTTAATAATGATTTTCTTGTAACATAAACAAAATTTTTAGTAAACTATACAAAATATGATTTATTGAACATATACTAAAGATGACGAAAGCTATATATTTTTAAGAAAAAAAAAAAAAGAATTAGACGAGACCTTATATGGAACGAAGGGGAATAAAATAGGTGTCTGATATTTGAAGGGAAATATGAGAAAGCATGTGACTCATTTAATTGAAATTTATTGTTTTACATTTTGAAAATATTTGAATATTGTGATAAAAGCTTTTCTTAAACTAAGGGTAGTTTGGTCTCTTACTTCTTATCAGCCTTTCTTTAATGGGAATAAAAAAAAAGGAATTTTATACCAAAAATTGACTTCTTTAATCTGGTTTCCGTCTAGAATATAGTTTAAATTTTCTTTCAATACCAAAGTCTGATAGTAGCCAACCCATAAAGAAAGAAACTTGTCCCATAGAAACACAAACTACTGTCCTTTCTCATCTCTTCGTTTTGCATCCACTCAATCAATCCAGTGATAACTGTGATTTTGGATTGTGGAATATGAATTAGAAAGTAATTTGAGTTGGGGTTATATATAGCATGGGACCCTACCCTGATAAGGTGTAATAATTGCAATATTCGTATTTCAGTTATTTTGTTTTTGAGTGTAACAAGGGTCCTTGGTAGCTTTCGAAGGACAGAGAATGGCGAAGGGTGGGGTGCTACACCAACATCACCTAAAGTTCGCTAGTTGTAGGAGAGGATCTACCAAACCAATTTCAATATTCATCCATTCACTCATTCATAATAATTTCCGCCGTTCTACTTCCTTCCATGGATGAATCAAAAATCCACCTAATTCTCTTTAATTCCATTAATATTGTTAGGGACTACTCCTACTCTCTTCAATTCCTCTCCCAATCTTCAAAACACAATTTTACCCTAAACAAAAAAGGTTCATAATCCATATACTATGATATAACAATAATAAAATTACATTATTTGCATAAATGAACAACCTTAACTACCTTAACAAAATTAGCAGATTCCTACAGTACCACATGACCAAAACAAAGGAAACAGAAAGGAAAAAAAATAATAAAAAAAGAAGAAAGCGGTGGTGACGGTAGAGCAGAAGGCGTTGAGCGACGAGATGATCAGTGATCAAGTGCGTTGGGTCCGGTGCAGTAATTGAGAACGTGGCTCCAGAGCCACTGAACAAGGAACCTCCGTCTGATCCCGTTCATGTTATACGTGGCACCATCACGAGCGTCCAAAACCTGACCGGTGTAGGATCCACCGCCGCCAGTGCCGTAAATGCCCTCACAGAGATCGGCGATCTCGACGGGGAAAGAGGGGTCCTGACCGGCATACCAAGCATTGGCCAAAGGGTTGGTTGTGACCTCCGCCATCTCGTGCCCAATCACGCTTATCATGCCGTCCACCCCAACGTCGCCGTTTGGGGACTTGAAGGGTTTCAGGTTAGGGATGTAAGCGGGCACGGCAAAGGGATAAGCACACTGCCCGGGGCAGAGCTTAGCCGAGTTACCCACCCAGGCGTACGGAAGAGTATACCCAACCAACGACGGAAACGTGAAGTAGTGGAACCCACACACCGAAGTGCAGAAATCCTGAACGTACACGTCATCAGCAGTCAGCAGCAGATACAACCCGCTCCGCGGGTTGATCGGCAAGGGCCGGGTTTTCGCTGTGATGGCGCTTTTTATCACGGACTGAATGGACAATCGGGTCAGCGATTTCCCGTGCGAGTAAAACCGGTCGTTTTTCTCTTCACCGAGTCGAACCGTTTTTGAAATGTTGGCTCCGGTTTGGTCTGTGTAGAGCTGGACGGTCCTCCACCACCCCTCCACGGAGGGGTGCGGCGCGTTTTTGGCGGAGATTGAATTGATGAACTCGCGGATTATCTTCTTCTGGGTCCGCTCCCACTTGCCGTACCAGATTGTGTGGACGGTGATTTTGGTGGTGAAAACCGGTCCCATGTGGTACCTGAGCTTCACGAACTCCGAGGACCCCTCGTATTTCTTGGAGTCCCCGAAGGCGTAGTCCGTGACGTTCATTTGGGCATTCTGGGGCCAGGGCCGCCATGCCGAGACGGGTCCCCCGGCGAGGAGGAAGGAGAGGAGGAGAGCGAAGGATAGAAGCACCGTATACGGCGGCGATGGGGCGGAGAGGCCCGGGCACATTTTGGGAGGAATAAGGGTGTGGGTGACTAGTAGCTGGGTTAGTGAGCCGAGAGAGCTCCCAAGTACAAAACGTGATGGTTTAGTGGGTGAAGCTTCTTTATATTATACATCCAAAAAAGCTTTTCATTTTTTTATATTATATTATGTGGGGAAGTCTGTGAAAGGAAAAGAACAGTGTGAAAGTGATTAAGCTGAACGGCGTATTTGATTTGATTTTATTAGAAGGTTAATTGAGAAAATGTATTATTATGAAAGAAAGAGAAAGGAAATTGTTGGTAATTTTGGTGACATTGATTTGCGGGTAATGGAGGACAGTTAGATTCTTAAAGTGAAGGAGGGTGTGGGGCCCAAGGGAGTGAGAGGGAGAGAGGCATGATTTACATTGATGATGATGATGATGGTGGTTGTCGTCATCTGATTTCAGATTTCCTCATCCTTTGCGCGGGAAAACGAAGGGTAGGGGTAAGTTGGGAATATTATATTGTACCTTTACTACATTATCATTACATTTATACATACCAAATACAAGGGCATACTAGATAGAGTAGAGTTGTGGATAGAACTTATAATAGCATCATGGGTGGTGGTTTTGTTTGGTTTTTTTTGTTTTGAGTTTGAAAAATTAAAAATTGAAACTTGAGAAGGGGGACCGCCATGAAAGCAGAGTTTGAGTATTGGGTGCTGCCATGTTGGATCGTCCATGCTCCCATCCACATCTCCTACTTCTTCGATAACTCTCCCTGTCTGTCCTTTCTGTTTTTCTCTTTTCTTTTCTTTTCCTTCCTATACTCTATTTCGGACATGGTGGAAAAGAAAAGAGATTGGCGATGATTAAAGTGAAGATGAGATTTTGGTTTTGGTGAACAAGCTTTAGATAGTTGTAATTTAGATTGGTTGGATTGGAGGGGAATGTCAGTAGCCTTCACATCACTTCCTGCTACTTTGTTTACATTGTGTGTTACAAAAACTGGATTGCTTCCAACATTCACTGCAATAGGGACAGTCTTTAAACATACCTTATAGTGCTGCTTTGTCTCTTCCTCTGTTTTTTACGCAACTCACCATCAATACTGAGCTCAGCCTTCATATTCTGCATTTTGAAAATTAGTTTCATCGATTTAGTAGTCATATAATTCACTCAATTTTAAATAAGCATGGTGTTAAGATTTTGAACAAACCTTTGTCGTTTTGATTAAGGTATCGAACACGGATGGAAGTCAAACCGCTTAATAGAAAGCAGCATGAATTGGTCAGAAGTGAAGGAACAGCTTCGAGCATAGGCAAGCTGCAAACAGTTTTCATAGGCTGTTCCCACCTAACATTATGGATTCCATTGAACTTTACACTTTTTTGTTTCATACCTCTCCCCCATCATCTGTAAGTTCTCAACTATTTACCATTTTATTCAATTTTTTATTAAAAATACTACAAATCTAACTACTCATTTTTCCTCACTTCTCTTTTTCAATTACGCTCCTTCATCCACAAATTTAAAACTTTCACGCTTCCAAACTTATCTGCACCCATATCCAGATAATAACACTCCACTCCCAAAGGTTTTGAGTTCATTCATAAGAAAATTATGCATGCTGACTCCTACTAAACACCCATCTTGTGTTTCGATGAGTAAAATAGCAGAAACAGAATAAGCCACAATGTTAAGAATATCTGAAAAAATAAAAATATTTTATTTCAGTGGCAAAGTTATAAAGAATGAAAGAAGAGGGATCCCTCTGCATCTTGCCTAATTGAACAACTGAGGCATAATAAATAAATAAAATTGTATGAAAGGAATTTTATACTATTTTGAAATGGCTTTTTTCTGACATGTATCATGTAACATCTTATTTTCCTCGTGTTCTTCACTTATAATTATTCAATAAATTAGTATTTGGGTTTAATTTTGTTAACTATCATTATTCGATGTTGGTTAAATAATTTAGTAACAATTATATCTGATTAAGCTAAAATAAGTCATGTAATTAGTTCATAAAAGTATTATGAAATTAAATACAGTAAGCATTCGTGGTTGTGTTGAATAGGATTTGAAGGTGTTGACATTAAAAAATTGCAAAAAAAAAAAACTTGGAAATTATCCTAGGATGAAAACAAATAAGCAATATCGAATGAATGATATGTTAATTAAATTAAGTAGAAGAGTATATAAATAAAATAATTAAACAGATGAGTGTTAGATTTAATAAATTAAGGGATGAGATTAGTATTAGATTAGTTGGTTTAACTTTTTCTTTGATGGACTTTTTTAAAATATCGGGCCCATATGTTTCTTAAAGCGTGTAATGTTTTTGGTAAAATCTTCCAGCACCCTATCAATTTTGAAAACACTAAAGTTATGTTTTAGAATATATTTTCTGAAAACTGTTTAATTAAAAACTAAAAAATATTTTAGTCATTTCCTCCTCCTTCATGGAGTATAAGTAAAAGATGATGGGGTGCTTCTTTGCCAATTTTTTTTTCTCATAAACTGGGTCCAAACTCATTGGTCTGGTCCAAAATGGATGACAGGATCAATTGTGGATGCTTCTTCCTCTCCTGCTCTGCCTTACTTAGGGATCAAAAAAACTCCTAACTTTGTACTTAATTTTTTTATAATCTTTTTTCAAACTTTGTACATGTTTAATAAGAGGTTAATATCTATGAAAATTCATAATCCGATGACTCTACCTTATAAGTTTGAAACAAAATAAATTACACCAAGAAAATAAATTATTTAAAAGCTACATGAATCAAGATATAATATAATCTTTTAATATGTATTATTTAGCCTGTAAAAATGAGTGCCCTTGGTAGAAAATTTGTTCAATTTAAACCCATAAGTCAACAATGTTTTACCTGAGAATCATCAGTTTTGCCATGTGCAGTAGCACCTTAAGCCCTACATTGAAAGTGTTCATTTTTACTTGTTGTCTGAACAATGTATAATACGAAGATAACGGCAATAAGAAGTTTCATTATTACAATACTATTTTTTTAAAACAATGGTAATGATTGTGGAAAATAATAATTTGTTTAGTTTCTTCGTAATTAATATATATTTATAGAATACAATGTAATATTATTTTTTACATAAAAAAGTTGTTAATGGATGAATTTTTATCAAATGAATTAAAATACTTACTTGGAATTGTTGGTCACCTTTCATTAAAATAATTGCCTGCACTGGAATGCGCACTAATGAAGACCAAACATTAATTATTTGCAAATACATTATCAATAAATTATCCATACAATACTCAAAATCTCTGGCAGCTTTAAACTCGGTAGTAGCTGCTTTCAAAAAAAAAAGTCACAGATAAGCACTCTAAAACAGGTCAGATTTTCATAACAGGTTTACCTATAGAAAACCAAACTACACAACAGACAGGTACAGACACTCAATGATGGGTGCCATCTCCATTATCGTCCATCTCTTCTGCATCCTCAAATCTTTGATCATTGATTTGAAGCTGTAATAAATTAAACAGGATATAAGTAGATGAGCACAGAAAAAACAAATTAAACAAACTTCAAAGAACGTGGCTTCCCCGTTTCACAGATCATTTAATGGTTGATACATTGGTTCTACAAGCATTGCAAATATCGACGTCAACTAAACAAACAAAAATATTGTACAAATGTGAAATAAGCTTCAACCAGTATATATTGTTTTTGTATTGTATTACTTTTAAGAATTATATATTTTTTAAACATCTCAACTTGCAGAAAATAATATTCCAGTTTGTTCTCTTGTTACCATAGAACTTGAAATTCAAAAGTAAACGTTAAAAATATATAAATTGGGTGAAATTTAACTGCTGAATTGGCTAACTTCTATTGAATGTTATTAAGTGGTGTAAGTACAGAAGTTTGACACCCAGTGACAATTAAATCTGGTCCGTAGATTATATTTACAAGTTACAATATGCTTTTATCCAAATGCATAATCCAAATTCCTTATTCTCATTTTAGAAGTATAACTTTAGAAGGGCTATATCCATGTGTCAGAATCAGACTGCACAAACAGAGGTAGATAGAGAATAACAACCAACCTCAAGTATGGTACGAGCTAGGTCATGATTTCCATTTGACTGACCAATAGAGTTGACTGGATTGTGAGAGATATAACCTTCGTCCTCTGAAAGAAAAAAAAAAAACAATATTTTTAAGAAGGATATAGTAAGCCTATATGATGTAATAGGAATTAAGATTAAGGTATGCACACATACCTGCTTCTTCATCTACCATCTGATCAGCACTGAAAACCCAATTATGTTCTTCTTCCTCTGAAAGAAGAGCACAACTCAGATAGAAGAAAATGCAAGAGTGAAGAAAAAGGTATCTGTATGTATAAAATAATATTTACCATCATTCGGTTCTGGATTAAGCTCTGCACACTGGCAGAATATTGCAAAGAGAGTGTCCACTGGAAAACAAATAAGACACAGATAAACAACTACTAAAAACAAGCAAATGTGAAGAGTGGTGAAGACAAGAAAAAGATACATTGAGTAGGATCAGAGGGAATGAGCCTCATTTCTGTGACATTGGACAAATCTTGTTGGATATTATTGGATTCTGAATCAGAGTGGTCTTCATCGGCTTCTTCAGTATCAATCTAGAGGAATAAGAAGAAGAATGAGAAAGATGAAAGGGGAGACGCGTGAAAAATAATAGAATTACAATATGTACCTGGGTATATAAACAAGGAAGAGGGTAGGCTTCAGGGTCTGTAGACACAGCATGGAGAGATATAGATAAAAAATCAACAGCATACCCTTTAGTCTTGTCTACATCGCTCACCCATATTACTTGCCTGTATGTAAAACAAATTGTGAAGAATACTGAATAGAGCACCCAACAATACAAGAGAGTGTGAATGAGGAGAGGAGAGCGTACTTAGTAGTGATGTAGAGAGTGCCAGGGGATTCTCGAGGAAGGTTGCCAAGGACTATGTCCGTGCCAGGTTGCACCCGCATCAGCTCCTCCCCATTCTCATTGTCAAGGACGGGTTCTCCACTACAACGTATCTCTCTCACTCCTAACACCATTTCTTTTCTCTGTTCTGCTTCTCAATATCTGGTCAAAACCAACTCCAGTCACACTCCACGATGCATTCGGATAGAGAATTTTAAAACTTTAAATAATTTAAAAAGCGTGGAAATGTTAGAATACAAATTCAAGGACTCAGGGGAAGCACCAGTTTCACTAAAGAAAAAGGCTAGAACATTACTACATCTCAGTGTAAAATGAGAAAGTCTAATCACTCACCACAACCACTCCTTTTATTTTATATATATAAAAACAATAATATACAAAAATGAAAATAGTATATGACCTTTGATTGGTTAAGAAACATGCTGTTAGCCCAAAAATTTCAGCAAAAGTTAACTATTTGTTGGTTTGGAAACTACAGACAAGGGAAAAGTGAAGAGTCACGTATATTAGACATGATCTGCTTGATAACAAAGACGGTTGAAATCTAAAACCATCAAAATTTCAATTATAATGAAGACAATATATTGATATTTACATATATCATGTTTTGACTACTTATGCTTGAGTTAAGCCTATAGTTCTGCCTCTATGACAATATGTTTACTGAGAACCACCTCCAAATCTTGATAAGATGTTGAGTGTTTACCTATAGCATATGTAAGAAGGTCATTAATAACTAATTTAGACTGTTATTTACCCATATATTACCTATAGCAATTGTAATTGTCTAAATTAAAGATTAATGACCTTCTTACATATGGGGATGTGTATTTACAGACGGTTTGAAGAAAAATTGTGGATAAAGGTGTCCTGGATGGAATAGAGACTTACAGACCAGGCTCAAGGTGTGGGGTTTTGTTTCTGGTAATAAAGGAAATGCTAGCAAGCATTTCATCAAACAAATTGAGGTAAGTATACAAGTTGGTTACATACTTAAATCCCAAAATCCTCAACTAACCCACTACAAGGAATCAACTACCATTCAACATGATATAGGGAGACTCAGCGACTGACACAGAGTAATATTACGAAGCCTCATTTCTCAGATTAGAAGCAATAAAAATAAGTGAGAAGCACAAGTCAAAGACCAATATTACAAAAGACTACTCGAAACGGGATCCCGTACTCAGACTTTGCGTCAAACATATTATGAACATGGTTTCAATAGTAGTGAGACAATAGAACAAGCCAGTGAATACAATAAAATTCAAACACCACATCAAGGTTCATAGTGATGTGATGGAAAATAAACTTGACCGAAAAAACTAACAAATGCCAGCGAGGTTGGGAATTTGAAGAAGAAGCGGTAATTGCAGAGGCAAAAACATTGAAAATTCTTTGAACAGAAGCTAGAAGATTAGAGCAACCAAATCATACGAAAACAGTAAACGAAAGGAAAGCAAAATCTTAAATGTGAGAAAGAGATGAACCTGAGACGAAGATTAGTGAAGACAAAAAGACCTGCAGTGAATGCGAGCAGAATTTCGAAAATGTTAGGGTTTTAAGGGGGGTTTGGTTTGGGTCAACATTAAAATTCAGTTTCACCGCCCAAAATTTAGATAACCCAAGGCCACGCCCAAACATGTTTCTATCGATATTATTGGTATATATATATATATATATATTCGATATAAAAAAAGTAAATCGAATTTAAACAAAACACTAATGTGAAATTAAATATTATCAATAGAATATTGATACAAATAAATAACTAAAATTCTTATATCATATGGCACATTTTTTATTATTTAATTCAAATTTTGTAAAACTTAATTTATAATTCATATTTTAGGACACAAAATTCAAATACATATATATATATATACACTCGCACAATTATACTTTGAAAGAAAAATTAATAAAACACTTAATACTGTAAATATATTTTTATACAGATATATAAATAAATATATTGTATCACGAAATTTCTTTTATTTAATTAAAACTTTATAAAAAAATCTTATAAAGAACTTTTTTTATAAAAATACTACTTACATATACACTCACATAATTATATATGTGCTATCAAAGTATGCATGATTGATATAATATAAAAATTAGTAAATATATAGTGTTAAAAAAATATTTAATATTAGATTTGTATGTTTCACTTTATCCATCTTGTTTAATTTTACGTTAACGTGATTTTTATTTGACTTCATCATTATTTACATACCCGTATATACAAATAAAAAAAGTTAATTAAATCTTAAACTTCTTGTAAGTTTATGTATTTTAACCAGATTCTTATTTTAAAAAAATTTGTATTGAATATTCATATTTTTATGTATTTCATCTAAGCTTTTATATTTAATTTTTTCGTTTAATTTACGTAACCATCTAATTTTGCATATGCAAATACATACTATAAAATTAGAAAATAATAAAAACAAAGGTATAAAATTGTAATTGTCTTTGTAAAATATGATAATCTTTTAAATTAAATACTAGTCGTAGCAACCATGAAGAGACATCAAATTATGCCTTTTTATTATAGACGTAGTTAGAGTTTTAAAACTTTATTTTTATCATTGTTCAACTTTATAATAGTGTGTTAGAAATTGTAAATTTAAATTGTCACACCATTCAAATTAATAACAAAATCAAATAATATAATTTTAATTAAAAATTATGTTTTTTTCATATTTAGTAAAATGAAATTTTTTAATAAAAAATATATTAAAGATGCTTTCATTTATGAGAAATTTATAATTTAATTACACTACCTTCTATTTTTCATATAAGAAAAAATAAGTAATAAGGATGTAATATAATTGTCACATCACCCGATGGTAGCAAATAATTAATTGAATAAAAAAATATTTAATAAAAATTTGATTAAAATATGCAAATTTATAAAGCATACAAAATTTAATTAAGTCTTAATATTAATACAAGTATTTTCAGATACATGATTTAGTTGAAAATATATTCTTAACACGAGTGTGTGGATTGGTTAAATATATTGTTTTAATAAAATAATTACTTTTAAAAACTTGTTGTCTCATAAATTTTAAACTTAATTTTAAGTGTGAATAAATAAATAGAAACAACAAAATATATTTACAGTGATTCTATTTTCTTAAAATGGAGAGATAGTTTGAATCCGATCTTTTCGAAATTTGTTGTTTTATTATTATTAAAAATCAACAAAAGATGCATACAATCTCGTGGAAACAATATACAACACACTCAATATTATTATTTTTCTGAGAAAACTACTTGATTACAATCCTAAAATGCTAACCCACCAACCTTAGGTGTGCAAAACAATTTAACAAAAATGAGAAATGAATTAGAGAAATATCATATGGATTTGTAAAAAGGTAAAAAAGTTATAACACTTTTTTTGCCAAATAACTCCCAAGTACAATTTAGTTTGATAACACTCGTTCATTCATTGAACTCATGGGATATTTTAATGAAAGTTTATCGTCTTAAAAGAATTATTGAAAAATTGTAAAGTATTTTATCAGTTTCTTTCTTTTATGCCATTTACTTGGAAAGATAACTAATATATTTTTTTTGAAAAAAAAGTTGATGGAATATTATTAATCTATTATATTAATTTCCAATTTAAGACCATTAAATATTAATATAATAAATAGATTTTTCATATTAAGTCATAAAGATTGTTGAAGTACTTTTTAAATATAGTGTTAATTTACGAGTTTAATGAAAATACAAATTATATTGAAGCAAATTATAGTTGTGTTGCCTATTTTGAGTTTGTGAAAAAAGTTACAAATCATTATATTAATTTTAGATAAAGTTTTGAAAACAAGTTCGATTTTATGGTAAGAAGTTAATTTTCTAATATTTTCATTTAAGTAAAAATATAGTAGAAATTTAAACATTTGTTCACAGTACTATGTTTTTGCTCAAATCAAAATAAAACAATTACTCAGTATTAAATGTAAAATAAAATATTTAATTACATATTATTTGATATATGATTTTATTTAATTAAGTCGTGTTATATGAAAAATGTTACTAAAGATAATGAAAAAATATATGTATTTGAAATCATAAATTTAAAATGATTTATGAATAATTATTTATTTTTTATATAAAATAAAAATCTATCTTGTAATATAGATATTTGACTTTACTGATAGTTAAAGTCATATATACTAAGACATCATAGAAATGAAAAATGAAAAGAAATTTATTATATCATAATAACACATGTTGTAAAATGTAAGTATGAATATATTATAAACTCATCATAGTTTATATGGTTGAGGTTTGTAAACATAAAAAGACAAAAATAGAATAAATGATATAGTGAATATTAATATGAGTATATTTATAAAACGTTTGTATACATTTTTTGATAAATATCGTGAAATGTATCAATCTTTGTGTAATCTATAGGGTCATGTAGTTTGTATTTAATGAAATTATTATAAATTAAATTTGTTTATGAAATTGTTAATTAAAATATTCTTTTCATAAATATTTATATCATGTTAAAAATTTATTTTCATACTCTAGTTTTGTATGCGTTGTTTGTATATAGATATTATGATTATATTATTTACATTATTCTTTTAAAATGTATTTTGAAATTTTAGTAGTTTAAATATATCCTGTAATTGATTATATTAAATTATCTTTTGCTTCTATGGTGGTGTAGAAAAAAAAAATGAAGTGAATTCATTTTGCTCACAATTATATTTAACATCCTCGAATTAAGATATTGAAGGAATTATCCATGTACCTAAAAAGAGGGGATGGTTCCATCCACCAATGGATAAAACTAGTTCCGTAGTGTCCCAAAGAGGTTTCATTAGCATAGGCAAACAAAATCCCAAGAGAGAGAAATTGATTTGTATGCTTTAGTATTTCTAAACCTTACCTTTTTTGAATGCTGGAATGTATGTCATCCTTGGACAACAAATTAATATATAATTAAATTAGGATTAATATATAATTAATATATAATTAATATATAATTAAATTATACTCCGAAAACTAATATCAAGATGGACTTCAATGTTATTAACATGATTGTACAAGATAAAAATAGCTTATAAAATACTCCGTCAAAAAAAGAATTAATAGTAGAATAAACAAGTTTAAAAAAAAACAAGTGGTACCAATGTCTTCAGATAAATAAATTAAAATATTTTGGATAAATTTACTTATAAATACTTATACGATGAAAACCATTTTTATTTAAATTACGACTAGTTTATACATAAATTAAGCAGTAAAACTTATCTGATATATTTTTGACATCTTTTATTTTGTTTTATAAATAAAACAATTTTAACTTTTAAAAAATTAGTTAATTATTTATCTTTTTTTCTCCAAAAGTATATTTACAAAATTTTATCCATATAAACTTTTAGTTGAAGAAGATCAAAGACATTTTTGGTGTGAGGTCCTTAATATTAAAGGAATAAAGTTCTCACATATTCAAAACTTAGCCAGTAATCTAAATTTTTGTATGCAAAAGAATGATTACAAGTATATAAATATTAGCTTTATATGTTTAAGTTTTAAGATGGTAGTTTTTTTAAGTAAAACAAGTGAGAACCACAATAACTTACCTTTTACTATTTAAAGACGTCTTCAAGATATTAATTAACATTTATTTTATTTTAATATAATTATTATTATATCAACACACATTTTTTTAATGCAAACAATTTTTTTTTTTTGCATTTTATACTTCAATTATTATTTAAGCTCATAACTTAATTTCAGCTTTCATTTAAAGTATGTACTATATTATAAAGTCATATTCTCCTTGTCTAATACTATCATCGATCCAACAAAGAAACAACGAGGACACGCAGACGCAATTATGCATAAATTTATTATATTTAATGATTAACTTTATTATATTAATACCATTTATATTCATTACAGGTATTTATTCAATGAAAATTAAATATTTAGTAATTATATTATCACTTATTAAATTTAAAGAATTCACATTATTTTATTTTAATAAATAATTAAATATTAATTTTTTTATTTGTTGACTTGGAAGGGATTTGGATTTAGCGGCAATGAAGTGAAGAGAAGAGAAGGAGGGTATCAGCTGCACTAAAAAAAATATCCGTTTTGTAGAGATATCTGATTAAATATATATAGTAAATACCAAAGTGGAAGCCATTTGCCGAGTCCACTCACCACACTCGCAATTCCGGTGGTAGCTTCTCTCCCACCAACTCCACAGAGAAACCCTAAATTCTCCATGTTTGCGTGAATTGGGAATATGCTGTGTCTGGGTCGATTCGCCGGGGTCTCTTACCCAATCAAATCATACTCTTCCGCTTGGAGGGACAACGCCAATAACAGAGTGCTGCCGCTAAATGCGAGCAGGCTCAGATGGCGGTTCACGGCTCAAGAATCCGACTCTTCTTTTGCCCCCTCTCTCGACTCTGATGCTTCGGATAAAACCGCTCCTGCAGGGTCTCTTTTCTCTTTTTTTCTATGCCTCTCATTTTTAATTTCGAAAACTCGAAGTTGTTCCTTCTGTTTTCTAAACTGATTTACTTTGTTTTCCCCTATGTGTACAGATTCTGCATCATAGAAGGCCCCGAAACAGTGCAGGATTTCGCTAAGATGGAGCTTCAGGAGATTCAGGACAACATTCGGAGCCGGAGGAACAAGATTTTTTTACAAATGGAAGAGGTCTCATACCACATGTTGCTATCTACTACTGAATATTACTTCTCACCACTTTATTTCCGTGCCTGAAGTTGCCGATAGCATCATATGATATTACATGCCTCTTGAAATTTTTTGCGGTCAATTTTTCTTGCACGTCTTGTTTTCATCATCTAACTTTTGGCGCTAACTACTAGATAGTGTTGCCGGAGAAGTCAAAGGACTCTGATGATTTAAGTAGCATATAAATATAAACTTATATTAGCTTCACTTTGCTGAAACTCTGAAACTCTTCAAGCCCAATTACCTTCAGGTGGTTCTGTTACATAGTTCCCCGGCTAACTGGCCTTTAGTATTGATTACTGTTTTTCTGAGGCATTTGCAACTTTGACCCTGTTTTAAGTGACTTGACGAATGGATGGTGGTGCTCTGTATGAGATTTGATTTATCAAATTGCTGTAACTATTATGTAGAAGATGAAGGTCAGATAGAAATCCTTCAATAACATATTTAATATTGAATGAAAGATTGTTGGAATTTTTAACATGGAAGTGTAAGATGTGTTTTCTTTAATTTTATGTAATATTTCTGAATCTTGACATCTCATGTTTGGTGATTTCATGGATGTAGCTTCTATTTAAATAATATAGGCGAGATATTGTATAATGCTGGCTTTTGTGGGAGCATTTCATTTCAAAATGAAGGCCACGCAAGAAAAGGATTCTTTATTTAGATATTTTATTACTTGTAGTTTCGCTCTACTTTTGTATAAAAGTTGGATATTTCATTACCTATAATTTCTGTTCTTTCTGTATTACAGATATTGAGGTGATCTTGTTAGCTATGGCTCTAGTCTCCAGTATCAAAATTATATGGATCTAATATTTTCCTTCATCGTTTCCAAATTTAATACAAATAATCTGTTAGAAAATCAAGTTGTCATCGATACATTATACTCTCTGGCTGGCTCTTTTCTCAAACAATATCCTCTTATTTTGTAGGTTCGGAGGCTTAGGATACAACAAAGAATTAAAAGTGCTGAGCTTGGAATTATTCAAGAAGAACAAGAGAATGAACTTCCTAACTTCCCATCATTCATTCCATTCTTGCCTCCTTTGGTGAGTTCTTGGAGTTAGACTTTGCTCTGAATCGTCTCAATTTTTGCATTTAATAACAAGTCACATGATTTTGTCGTTGTTGTGATGATCATGGATAATTTACTTTTCTTCGCAAAGGTTTGGCAAACTGGTAACTGATACATATATTATTTGCAGACTTCAGCAAACCTCAAGCAATATTATGCAACTTGTTTTTCTCTTATTGCTGGGATAATTCTTTTTGGTGGTCTCCTTGCACCCAGTGTAAGATTTTCCTGCACCTAGTTCTGTGTTTTCAATGTCGAATACGTTCTCAAATATAAATTAAGGAGGAGATTTATTTTTTGGTTGTTCCGTTTGAAATTTTCTCTGGATTAATAACTTGGAAGGGATTAAGTATAATTAATATTATTTTTATAAAACATTATCCTCAATGTGAACCCAACTCTTTGTACTGGTTCAAGAAAAGTACATATTCTACTTCATTTTTTGCTTCTCATTGATAAGAAAAAAATATGAATGTCAATCACTGTTGAGAAGGGGAAGACATGAGCAAAAACTTGCAATATTTCACAAGTTATTCAGAATATTTCAATAAATTAGCTGGCCCTCTACCTCTTTCTAAGCTAATGTTGGAAGTGCTTAATCTAAACTCTATAGGTGCATTAGGAATAACTAATTACTTCTGCATAGCGCTGTCCTTAATTATGGTTTTGCTATGATATACATACTATGCCTAGGAGATACTGCAAATTGATTGTTACTGTTTTTTTTTTGTTTATTTATTTATTCATGTTTTTCTTTTAATATATCATGCTTAACTAAAGAGTTATTGCTATATGAGCTATTAGAAAATCATGAGCTTAGAGAACAGAGAAAACAGAAGAGAGTTGATCACTAATCTGAATGAGATACAATATAACTTATTCTGAAAATGAGAGGATTACAAAAGTATTCTTTGCATTTAAGAGAATGAACTTTATATAGAGCATCTGAAGCACCAAACTGAATTTGTAAGTCTGTATAGCTGTAATAGGCTTTGGTAACAAATGACATAGCAAAATATTATAGCTATTAGTAACAACAAATAATGACTTTAGTAGAGACTGCAAGACACACTAACATACGCAGATGAAAGCTATACTTCATATTAGAAAGAACTGAGATTTGATTTATACATTTCATGTTTTTATCTATATTTCATGGTGCTTTTTAGTAAACATGATTCCATTTTTTTGCAACATTCAGTCATTGCAACTCCTTTTTTTTTTTTTCTCAGCTGGAGCTTAAGCTTGGACTAGGGGGCACGTCTTATGCAGATTTCATTGAAAGTGTACATCTGCCTATGCAGCTGAGGTAGTGCCCTTTTTCTAATCTGCTGTTGCCTTGTATATTTTCTTCTCAGGAGCAGCCATGGAAATTAGTGTTATATTCCCAGAATCGGAGGATATTAAAGTTTTATGAATAAAGCTGGATGTTAATTGTCTGTATACGGATATATGATTAGTGCTAGTTCATTGCTGCTAAAATGATTCCCATTGCATTTTACTTATTATATCCTAACAGCTAAATTCTGTTGAATATTGTAGTCAGGTTGATCCAATAGTGGCATCATTCTCTGGTGGAGCGGTTGGAGTAATCTCGGCATTAATGGTTGTGGAGATAAACAATGTAAAACAGCAGGAGCAGAAAAGATGCAAATACTGTCTTGGTACTGGTAAGATTTCTAAACCCCTTCTGATATATGCATTTTAGGGTCTAATGTCTTCATGATGGAACTGAAGGATTCTATCACTCTTCTTCCATTTGCAACCTTTCCTCTTCTTACTGCATATGGTTCCTACTTTCTAGTTGCAAAGGAAGAGGTGGTCAAGCAAAGTCTTCGACTATTGCAATTAGGAAGGAACATATAAATCATGAAACGAAATGAAGCTTGGGGCGTTTCCTGTTTATATCATTCTAAGTTGTATTCACAATAATGCTCTTTATTCTCAGTTTAGAGAATTCCCCTGATATTGTCTAACTCTGATCCATTGTCCAGAATGTCAGAGTGTCAAAAAATGACATCTTTACTTATTGTAAGGCTATCTTCAATGTAAGGGTTATATATGATGGAGTCTTATTTTATTTTTTTGAATCTCGTCATGCCACATCATTTTTAGACCTTGAAAGTTTGCTCCAACACAAGGGTTTTATAAGACCCACACTTATATATATATATTATTTATAATGTAAGTACAACTTTTGCAAGATAAAAAAATAATCTTTTATTCTTATGATGACATATGTATTGTACTTTTGCTGTCAGGATATCTTGCATGTGCTCGCTGTTCAAGCACAGGAGCTCTTGTTCTGATTGAACCAGTATCCACAATCAAAGGTGGAGATAAGCCTCTTTTACCCCCAAAAACTGAGAGATGTGCAAATTGCTCTGGATCTGGCAAGGTTGGTCATTTAGAAGTATTTCATTGCCTGCTAGCTTTACGCTTGTTATAGTAGAGAACAGCCATAATCTACTTATCTAAAGCTCAACACCTTTCATTTCAAACACATTGAAATTGTTGCCAACAATAGCATTAAAGTTTCAAATCATTACATTAGATGTTTTTCAAGATTTTTGGTTCATTGTTGCTTCCTTTCTTAAACAGGATTTTAGCTATACTTCTAACCCTTTCTTCAGGAGCTTTGGTTTTGAGTTGAAATTTTTCACACCAAGTTTTAATATAAACTTTTAAAATAATCATTTTCAAAAATAGTTTACTTCGCTTCAAATTCGCCTTTGATCAAAATCAATTTTACAAATCAAAATAATTTGAAATGAAGTATACAAATGCTCACCTAAACTTTTGCACACCTAGGTCAATTGGGTACAAGTTGTTTACATGCTATAGGTCCACAGCAACAGTGGTTGTTGATACTTATTTTGTTACTGTCATGTACTCTGATTGCAGGTTATGTGTCCAACATGCCTTTGCACTGGAATGGCCATGGCGAGCGAACATGATCCCCGAATTGATCCTTTCGATTAGAGGTTAAAAAATGATAGTGTATTCTTAGCAGGCAATTTGAATAGTTTAATTTGTGTGTTATTTGTTTCCGTGGCGGAGAAGTGGAATTTCTGTAAATATTTATAAACTCCATATAAGAAAAAGTGGTTAAGAATATATAGACAGCTTCGATTTTTATGAGGAATAAAAAGTGGTGCAGCGAGAGATATCATATTTTCTTTTTGTTGATGGCTGCATTATTTTTAATTTGTAGATGTTTGACTTATTTATGGTTGTTGTTACGCCCTTGTGCTCTCCACAACATAACCAATTCCTTACTGTGAGGTCTTCAAGGACATCTTTTGGGGCCTTTAACCGTGGGAGAGAGGGGCTGTGTCAAGTGAGAGTCCCTTGTTAGGAGCACCTGGAGAAGTATCAAAAGTCTTTTGCTGATAATAATACTCTAATGATGTTGACATAAATAATTATATAACGTCATTTGCTGATAATGTAAATTTTTAATAATAATAATTTGTAATTTTGTTCTCTAAAACTGAAAAAGAATAAGACTTGAAATCACTTTTAGTCCTATAACTTCTGTTAGTTTCTAATTTTGGTCCTCATAAGTTTTTTATTTACATATTTAATTTTTCAATTTTCTAAAAATTACACATTATGATCTATTGCTAAAACCCTTTTCATTTGTAAAAAATAAAAACTTGGAAGTATTTCATTATAACAATTTTAAAATTACTAGTTTCACAGAATATTAATGTTTATTTTTTTATATTATTATCACAGAAAAATGTTAGTATTATTTTAATTAGCGACTACATAATATATTATATTTAACCTAGATTACTTAATTCTGAAATTTTGGGAACCAAGTATGTTATTAAAATTTTTATAGGATCAAAATTGCATATTGACGAAACTTTGAATCCAAAGTGAATTTAAATCAAAAGAAAATTAAGACATTGACTTTTCAAACTAATTAGATGTGATAAATTAAAAAATGAAATAATTGTTTCTTTTATCATGCAAAGATCACTGCTGCTGAGACTTCAGATCAATTTTAGAATTTAGTTAAATTGTATCGCAATTATAGAGATCACGCAAAGAACAGTGCTGTTGAGACTTGAGAACAATTTAAGAATTTGGTTAAATTGTATTGGAATTTAAAAGATAATTAGTTAAACCATATTGCAGCTATAAATTTTTCGCAAAAATAATTTAAAACGTGTTGTGATATCCTTTAATGAATTTGATATAGAAATAACATGAAAATATAATTTATTTTCGCATTAATAGTACATTATTATTAAACTTTTATGTAAATTGTATTGTTGTGACGAGGAAAGAAAAATGGATTTTGTAAAGTAGTTAAGTAGTGATATATTTTGAAAATACAAAAGTGTTTTATTGTTAAATTTATTCAAAGTAGAATGGTGGTGGTATAGAAATGAGGCTATAAAAAGAAAGTAGAAATAGAGATAAGTGTGTTGAAAATGTATTTGAATCTGTTAAATAGGAAGGAAAGGGAAAGAAGATGGATAGAAATGTTGATGCGGAGATTGTGATCGTTGGAGCTGGTATATGCGGTCTTGCAACAGCCCTTGCCCTTCACAGGTTTTCTCTTTTCATCTCTTTTCTTCATCATTTTCATTTTCCCATTCAATTCGCAATTCATTATCATTCACCTCTTCAACAATATCTTTTGTCTTTTGCCATTTCCATTCCAGAAAGTAAATAATGTTGCATAAGCTTAGATAATTATATGAAAAGAAAGAGCTCTAATAACGCTACATGATGTTTAAATATCTATGTATAAATTTCTGCATAATATTTGTTAAGAATGAAGCGTATCAGTTTTCTTACCATAACATTAGTACAGATGCATTGTTCAAGAAAATGATAATGATGCATAATCCTTTTATTTCGAATTTATATTTAACAAGAAATTCATTTTTGTATTATTTATTGATCATTTTTGCAAAAGAAAGATGTAATATCCACATTCTCATTCGTTTATTCTATATACTCTATTTGGCTTCATTTTTAATTCCTAATCTAAAACTGTTAACACGCTACTTTTATGTCATGGCTGATTATTACGATTTCCGATTCAGAAAGTAATTTAGGAGTTGAATCATGATTTGATGCATGAATTGTTTGTTCGATGGCATACGAGATTCCATTTGCAGAAAGTAACTAAATTAGTTTTAGGAAGAGGATTAAAAGTGTGGTGTTAGAAAGATCAGAGACTGTACGAGCAACAGGAGCAGCTATAATAGTGCAGTCAAATGGGTGGCGTGCTCTTGATCAGCTTGGCATTGCTTCAACACTTCGAGAAACTGCTGTTCAAATACAAAGGTAACATCTTCCCATGTTGCATCCTCGTAATGTTTACACACAATATAAAATTTATATGTTTTTTTTTTTTAATCTGAGCAACTTAACTCGCCTTTAATACCAACTTATATTACACAAATTATCCGTATAAAATCTAACTTTAATTAAAAAAAAAATACAAACACCTAAGCAGATCTATATAAGTTTCTTACTTGTAAAAATAGGTAAACCAGTTTATGACAATTTAATGCTGTTTAATGGGCTACGAAATGAGAAATGTTGACACGTGTGAACTTAGCT
>Ga0209489_100432_pt1 | contig 76954 bp, 59 predicted proteins | sample SiratrowhiteBW_FD_187527 | JGI IMG/M metagenome (GOLD analysis project Ga0209489, IMG submission 187527) | Root nodule microbial communities of legume samples collected from California, USA - Siratro white BW (SPAdes) (version 2) | ecosystem: Host-associated > Plants > Roots > Nodule | place...
AAAAAAAATTTTTTTTTTTTTTTTTTTTTTTGTATGAAGGTTTACACCCTCCGAGAAGCAACAAGAAACAAATTTTCGTTATATATTGTTTTAAGATCTACAACAAAATATATTTTTATTATATGTTTTTTGTACAGATGATTTGTGGGAGAAGTTGGAATTGAAGATAAAGCACTATTATGTTATTTTTGTCAAAGTATGAGGGTGAATAAAAGACAAAACAACTATTTTATATAGAGTTAGGATGATAATGAAACTCAGTGTGGGTCTGAGTATCTCACTTTATCTTTGAATTAAATATTTATTTATATTTTTATTTAATATTTTACGAGTATAAATCTTTTGGTGTTATTTTTGTTTTCATTAGATACATGCTCCTTTATTATTATAAATAATATTAATTATCTTTTAAAAAAATTAAAAATCACAACAAAATATTATCTAAAATTCAATGTCAAGAATAAATTTACACAATTAAACATTTAAAGTTGAAAGTAGGAAATTTTTATATAAAAAAATAAACAATAAATAAAAGGAGTGAATAAAAATCATTAAATATGTGTTCTAAAAACTATTTGATTAATGAAATTGATGTTTATATTTTCAGAAATACAATATACAATTTGAACAACGGTAAAATTATGTAATTAAGATTGTGATAAAAGAAATTTTTCTTTAAAGAATTAAGTGAATTTTGTGAATATTAAACATGTTAAACAGCAATTAAAGAATGAAAAATTGTGTAAAGAAAAAAGAATAAAATTTTTTCAAATAAAAAATATAAATGATTAGACAAAACAATAAAGATAAACTTTTTAAATTTATTAATAAATTAGGTGTGTTTTAATAATTTAAAATAAAGATAAATATAAAAATGAAAATATAACAAAGTATATAGGTACTCATCCTTATTCGTAAATCTAATTTTAAAAATCGAAACATATTTGAATACACTTAATTTGGCATGTACTGTTTATATATGAGGATGAGAAATGAAACAATAAGAATAATGGATGGAGTTACGGAAAGGTACCATATCCTAAAATTAGGAGGGGATATGAGTTGGGAGAAGTGTAAAGTCAAAATACAACTCAGATTTACTCGACTTAGTTTAGGTATTATTAGTTATTTATTTTGACTCAAATTCACAGATTTGGATAAATTCAATTAAGTTTGGTCGACTATCAAATAGACAAAAGTAGCAAAAAATTATAAATGAAAATTTATGATAACCTCAATATTATATGAATATAAAGAAAGAAAAATCGCAATTATTTTTCCTGATATTCCAAAATTTATACTCCTTTTAATATTTAAATAAATTATCTCTTTTTTTTTATTTTAATAAAATAATACTCTATCTTTTTAATTTTAAAATAAACATTAACTCTTCTATGTTTTGAATAAACTACATCCATCTTCTTGTTTCTTTTTTAAACAAAGTAAACTCGTCTTTATTATTTTATTGGAAAGTTTAACATATTTATTAAAAAAAATAAATAAGTACATTATGAATATTAAAAATTAAGGTTTTAAAATATAAATTTTTAAAAAATATGGAAAAATGAATGATTTAACTATAAGAAACTTATTTTCCTCTTTCTTAAAATGTCTTACACTTTATGTGAACAAGTCCATTTAGCCCTTAAACTTGTGTTGAATTTTCATTATCTACCAAAACTTCCCAAGTTAGCGAAGCTTATAGTTTCACAGGTAAAATTAGTCTTTGACTTAGTGGATTGGAGAAACCCATTATAAGACAAAAACAATTGCATATACTCTAGTTTAAAAATAAATATTCAATTTTCTTTGTAATATCAATAAAACAATTCTACTCCTTATTTTTCTTATGTTCATATTTATATTTAAACATATATAATTATAATGATAAGTTAATAAATTTAATTATATATTTTGTAGTTATTTATAGCTACCCAAATCTAAACATATTGGAGAATATATATTATCAATCAAAATTATCTGGTAATATTACTAATATATTGTAAACTAAAAACTCAATTTTTATTGAATACTAAATACCATATACCAATTTATTATATCATGATTCAACAACTTGTAAATATTTTGTATTATTTTGATTTACTAAGATGGTATCTTGATAGGAAGCCGTAGATATCGAAGATTGCAAGGAAATTTATCCGATGAGAGGAAATTTTACAAAAAAAAAAAAAAAAATTATATATTAAAGTACATACAATCTCCTTAGAAAGATTGTTGAAATTCACCTTATAAAAGTGCTATAATTTAACAAAGAGAACACTCAAATCTTTTGACTTAAAAACTTATACTAAGATTAGTACTATTAGAAATAATCGTCAAGTGATGTTGCAACTTAATAACAGAAAACATTGTTGTTGTTCAATTTTAAGAATTCACTACAAAAATAACTTTAAGTTATAATCTTTGTTAACGGTGAATTGTTTCGTGAACATGGATTAAATTTTATTAACACTTCAATTAAAAAACATTATTTTTATGTATAGTTATTTTTTTTTCTTTCTTTACCGTTATATTTTGTAGACTTTTTTTTTTCTATTATCATATTATCGTTTTTGTGATAAATACTTTTATCATGAGTTTGTAAAGATTATTCTAGAACACATCAATTGATAACAATTCATGTTGATTCTTTAGTTACATTACCAAGCTATAATTTACCAGTGAGCTCCAACCCAAATTAAAGTCAGTTATTTTAAGAAAAAACTCCAAAGAAGTGTCACATGTAAATTCCAAGTTAAAAAGCTTTACAATAAACTCTTTCTTTCTTAAAAAGAAGAGCCAATAAAGTTATCTCTTAAAAGTTATTGGGATTTCGAGTTTAGAAAATTTATATATTTACCTGCATTCATTTTCTCAGAAAATATTTTTTTGCGGTGTGTCAAAATTTTTTATTAGATATACAAAAATATTAGAAATATTAAATATATAAAATATACTAAAATTTTAAAAAATATTCTTATTTATAATATATATATATATATATATATATATATGTATAAATATAAATATAAATATAAAGAGACCAAGGTCCCTCAAACTCCCCCACTTTCTGTGTTTGAGTATCTCATAAAACCTTTATTATCAACCAAAGTCCATTAGTAATCCTATTAATTACATAACAAATAACAAATTAGTTATTATTAAAATGATAGATACTTTATACCAATTCAACATATTACAGCTTAAAAATTCAACCATAATTATTATTTTTTGTTTATAATCATCTCTATCTGTGGAGGTTGAAATGTCTATACAATATTATCTTCATTAAAGAAAATATTTATCATTACTCATACTTATTCTTTTATATACTATTCCTTAATATCTTAGTGACTTCAATGTTCAAGAGTCTACTTCAGATATACCTTCATTCAATGCTCTTACCGGAACTGATTATCTCTTAAAGCTTAAAGTATACATTTAGTCAAATGTTTTATGTTTTCAATAATTTGTCCAAGGACCCTTTTTCTTTTCCTGGTAAGAACACTATATTGTTTTCTTATTAAAGTAACGTTTCCTCAAAAAAGTAGGTTTTTGAATATTTTTATAATAAAGTTTATAGTTTAATGATAATATATTTTTTTATGATGCTTTTAATATATAGTAATTAAATCATTCAGTTTTTGTTTATAACATTTTTTATTTTATATTTTATGAATTTAACTTTTATAGTTATGTTAGTCAATATGATCATTTAAATAAAATATGACAGGTGGATTTTACTTTATTAAAATATAAGAAAATTAAATATTGTTTATTAAAAATATAAAAGATAAATATTTATTAAAAAATTAGAGAAATTATGAATATCATTTTTATTAAAATCATAAAAAATGTTGTGTCTGTTATAAAACCAACACGACCGCAGGAATTAAATTGAAAATTTTCCGAATCAAGATACCTTCTCTAAAGAAAGAAGATGCACTTTGAAAAATAAATGAATTGAGTTGTTCTAAATTGAATTAATATAAATTATGTTATCTATATGAATTGTTTAAATTATTATTAGTGGACATGTATATTTTTTAATAATCTCATAAAATTTAATTCAAGCACGCTCAACGAATCCATTTTTAAAGCTAAATTAATATATCAATTTAATACAATTTTTTCATATACTTCAACTCAATTGAGTCATACTTTACTTTTTTAACAACCCTACACTATCTACTAACATTAAAATTCAAAAATTGAAGTCAAGTCATATTTAAAAATTAAGTTATCCAGCCTTGTTTATTTTCATCTTTTATCATAACACAAGTACTTATTTGTCCAAGAATAATGATTTTTTATTCGAAAATGATTGAACACTAAGTCGTTATATATAACCCATAAAAAAGGGAAACGATCTAAACCTAGGTCAAAGTTTCTTCAATTTGGGTAAATTTATTTTATGGTAATAGAAATATTCAAATATTCGAATCTAACAAAGTCTTTTTTTTTTTTCTTCTTTTTTTTTTTTTTTTTTTTGAGAAATTTAACAAGAATAAACTTTCATCCATCCTTTAAGGACATGCATGAGCACCTGTTGGGAGGTTTTCAGAAAAATGGTGAAATATAAGAACACAACCATCTTTGCTTGGGGATGCTAAATTATAACAATTTTGTTAGCTTTATAACTATAGGAAGCCTGTATTGAAATATAAATGAACAAAACTTGGTTTCTTTCTCACTCTTGGAAGCTATGGATGATATATTTTCTCAAGTATCACTTTCCTACAGCTCAATTTACCTCTTCGAATCATTAATTTGGAGATTGGAATATTGTTAAAAACGATTTTGAACCCTAAAGTGGTAGACAGAAGAAGATGTTGAATGAGGGTTATTGGCTCTCACATTAAGTGGGAAAATCGTATAAAGCTTTGAAGCATGTTTGAAGAAGGCAAGTGACCCACCCATCAAAGTGGGAAATTAAAGGCTCTCACAAGAGGCAGTCTATAATAACCAAAGGTTTCACTAATGTATTTGATAAGGAACAAAACTTTAACTTTTGTCTCTTTAGAACTATCAAAAAGCAATGATATGTCTTTCTGAATTTAGATGGTAAAATATTAGGTAAATTTAGTCTACATTTAGTTATAGGTGAATATATTTTTTACTTTTCTCACTTGAGAAGTTTTTAATATTTGTTTTTATAAATTAGAGAACCCTGTGTTTAATTTCAGAGTTTAATAGTGTACATATCATCAATTAAAAATCACCATTAGTGTATTTTTAAAATAGTTAAGCAAAAATAATAATCTTATCATATGCAATTACTTGTGCTTGAATCTCATAGTTTAAAATTGTTTTATTAGCCTACTCTATTTTCTCTTAAGTTTAGTGGTTACTTTTCATGGGAAATTAAGTTTAAAACATATGTATACAAAAACTTACATTCTTTATTAATTATTGGTTGAAGAGATTTTTACAAAGTTGAATGGAAAAAGTAGTTTATATATTCCCAAACAAACTTGACACGGATATACGATTTTTCTTGCATAAAGTATATTATGAATTTTTAAAAGCAAATAAAATAATTTTTTTCCCGAACAGGTAAAAGAAACCTCTTTTTTCTCTCTCTCTCATTTTTCACTTTCTCCAAAAAGATATAAATAAAGAAAAGTTAATAGAAAATTTGTAATAGATTTAATTAATATATCTGAATGTAAAAAAATTAAATTAATGAATAACTAAAATACCCTTACATAATATTCAATAAAAATGAATTTAAATTAAAACCGATGATATAACATGAAGTAACTATTTAATAAAATTGGAAATATTAATTAATATTTATTTACAAAATGAATTTTATATTAATTAAATAATTAAACAATTAATTATTGTAAGATATTATTGTAGAAAATATTAAAAAGAGAAAAGCTAATCACTTTCAGAGTTTGACTTTCAGAGCAAAAGAAAAATGTTCGAGTAACATAAAAGGAAATAGTTCTAGCTTAAACTTTTAGATTGGAAATAATCATAGAACGATTGAATCTTTACTTTGTTGCTTTGTATGTTCAATTCTTATTGAACTACTTTAACAAATGATCAGTTGTCTATTACACATTTACAATTGCTTATTCATTTCTTTATTTTGTTTGATATCCATTCAAATTGTAAAATTGAATTATAATTTCATCTATTACAGAAAAAAAAAAAAACATTTTAGAAGTGATGAAAATCAATTTCAGTGAACGTGTAGATTAACAAGACCATTTACACTTTAAAATTGATTTCGAGAGCCCAATGATTATCAATTACTTTAAATATTTTTAATATATTATTATTTTTACTTGATATCGGTAAGAAATCAAACTGGTATTATCATCATTATTATTCTATTACACTGAATACATTTTTTTGTTAAAAATAATAAAACTAAAATAATAATTAAGAATAAAAACCTTGATCATTTTTTTAATATATTATTTTTACTGGGCAATATTACATAAAATTATTTGCAACAAAAAAATAAAGTAATAGACAAGGGTAACTAAGGGTATTAGGGATATTGTTCCTTTTCCAAGTGGCTTTAGGTGAATTTGTTCTCAAGTTAGAGGGGAATGATGCTACGCTTCTTTGTGCAGAAAGCTCTTGAACAAATCCATGAACAGAAATCCTCTCCCTGGCGTCTCTCTATCTGCATGGTAGGCATCATGCTTCCCCACATTTTTGCTTTTCACGCATCACATCCTCTATCATGCTTCATCTCCACTTTCACAGCCTCCCTCACTTTCACAAAATCTACCAAACACACAATCATCAAATAACACACTATCAATTAACCAACTATTTCAAAACATGGAATACCTCGCAAGAGATAAGAGAGAGAGGTTGCCGTCGGTATCGAGCTCTGGCCTTGAAGATACCTCTGTTCTTTGTCGTTGAAGAGTCTTAATTTTTAGAAAAATCATTTAGGAAAAATGAATGGCTGATGATTGCAACATGATGAAAAGATAAAATAATAGTGCAACAAGCAATTTTCTATCTATGAGAGACTTCCTATGTTCGTTCTAATTTGAACCAAAATAATAAATATTTTCTATTAGGGTTAAACGTTTAATCAACGCAGAAATTACTGTTAGTCCAAATAAAGACCACATAGAAGGTCTTCTTTTATTTACAAGTTTGTCGCTACCTCACAAAAAATGAGTAGAAATTTTATTAGTTCTAATTCTAATTGGCGTTCTTTAGGAGATTTTTCTTTTGCAATAATATAGAATTTCATTTATGGCATTTGGTGATTTAGTGGATAAAATTTGGAAAAAAAAAAAACTATAGAATTTTCATGGATGACATTTGGTGTAAGGATACAATCTTATACAAAGTGAAACTTTTTATAAGAAGTTCTTTATATTAGATCAAAGAGTTATTCCCAATAATTTGCAGTTTCAAAACTTTCCACAAAGCCCCTTATAATTATATGTTGACTTGTTAAAACCCTGTCACTTTTTCTAAAGTATGTGATGCAGTATTTTTCATCGGACCTTATAAAACACTTTGCTCGAATGACTTCCAACTCATCTTCTACAGTTTCTTATGGAACACCTTCACAATGATGCTTTAAAGATGGTGTCTAATGTCTTTATTTTTAGCCTTATTATATAAATTAAAATAAAATATTTTCGGATATTTCAATCTTTATATTTTGTTAATAGCTAAAAATAAATTAAATAAGAGGAAACATTTTAAGAATGTTTCAACTCTTTACATATCAAGTTTAATTGACCACAATACAATCACCAACTGCATTCATGTGCAATCGGTATCTTGAACTCACCCAATAAATTCCATATAATCCTAATCATATCTAGGGGTCCCTAGTGACACTGCCATACAAACAAACTCACTAACATAAGAATTTCTCTGAAAACTTAATTCTGAGTGTTAGGAATACAGACAACATTGAGTATGTTTAATCACATGCACAAACAATAACATTTTATAGGCTATTCCTTCTCCAATGTATAATCCAGTTCCAACTGCGAGGGATGTCCTCTTTTGAAACTGAACATCTTTGTCTTATTGTTGCTGTAGCTTTTTATATTCATCTGGCAGAGTAACCAGTTAAGGCTAAGTGTTCCATTTCTTTGCTTGTTTTATGACCACCACATTCATAAAGTGCTCCCATGCTTCTTCAAGTATCTACATGCCAATAAAAGATCCTACCTACTAAGATCATTTTCCTTGATTAGTTTCTGACATTGTGACACCTTCAACCAACTCTTAATCTAGGCATGTCAAACTATCTGACCACCCAAGTAACCTAGCCCTGTTTCCCGTCACTTACCCCACAGATTTAAGACATTCTACAAGACAAAGACACCAATCAGAGTACAAGAAATAAGTATTTGACTTTTTATGTTTTAGCCATGACCATCATTTTAGCTGTGCTTGACAAAATATTTCTATATCATCCACTTTCCCATTTCTAAATACTACCTTATTTCTATGATTCCATATTTCTAACACTATGGCTATCCATATCCCTTTCTATACTTTATTTACTTTAAAATTTAGTCCCAATAAATGAAAACTCAACATATGCAGATCAAATTGTTCATGCCTAACTGCTTCTGTTCCAACCCACCTATCACATGCATCCCACACTCTTTGTGTGCCACCTTACAAGTTATAAATAAATGTTTTACTGTTTCCTCACCGTCCAAGCACAAAGGACACATCGGACTACCCACATCCACACTTCTCCTGGATAAATTAAACTTTGTAGGTAATCGGTCCAGCATTGCCCTCCAAATGCATACTAACGCAGATGGTCATGCCTTAATATTCCAAGTCAGTTCTAAGCTACCTACATTTTCATCAAGATCCTCTTGGTTTAATATTTTATATCCCGATCTTAATGTATGTTCATTGTGATCACCTGTAGTCCACAACCAACTATCCTGGGTACTCATTTTCTATCCTGGGTATTCATTTTCCCTGTATGTTTGAAATGTTATTAATAAGTTGTACCTCTAACTCTTTTTCCCACTTGAACCTCTCTCTACGCCAATTTAGGTTCCACCTAACTCTCTCTAAGACATTTTCGTATTCCCATGTTCCAACCTCTGCCATTACCACTTTCTTACACAATGATAAACAAAATAACCTTTGAAACTTATCTTTTAATAGTTGGTCATCAACCCACTTATCCTTCCAAAACTTTACTCTCCTACCATCCCCTATCTTCCATTTAACATTGCCCTTAAACCAATTTTTATACGGTCCCTGATTGCAAACTTTATAAAATCCCGCTACCAAATAAAATGTTTTTGTTCATAGAATTCTCATCCATATTCCTCCACTGACCATACCTTGACTCACATCCCTCCATAATCCCTCCCTCCATTCCTTACCTCCATTTCCACTTAGCAAGTAATGCCGAATTGAATCTACCTATGTCTTTAATACCTAGTCCACCTCTTACCATAGGTCTGCATATTTTTTCCTAACTAACCTAAGCAATTTTTTCGGCCTTCATGACCCCACCCCAATAAAATTTTAGCTTGTAACTTTCTAATGTGTTTACACATACTTATCGGGGTTTTATAGAAGGACAGATAAAATAATGGTAAAACACTAATAACTGATTTCACTAAGCAGACCATTCCCGCCATAGAGCTTTCCAGCTAGATAATTTAGACTTAATCTTATCTATTATTGGATTCTAGAACCCCTCTCTTCTAGGATTTCCTTCTATTGGCAGCCTCAAGTACTAAAGGGTAAACTCATCATTCTACAATTTAGACATTTTACTAGCATTTTTCGATCTTCTATACATACACCCATAGCCCCAACTGACTTTTATGGAAGTTAACCCTTAACGCCGAAGACAATTCAAAACTTTTCAAGATAGCCTTAACAATCAAGATATTGTTATATGATGGGGAGCAGAAAAATAGGGTATCATCTACAAATTGAAGTAATTATATTTATATACCCCTTGTGCCAACTTCCACTCCTTTGTACACATTCTTTCTTTAGGGTTCCCTCATTAAGTCTGTAAGACCCTCTACCGCTATCAGAAATAAGAAAGGTGCTAGCGGGTCTCCCTGCCTCAACCTCTCTTAGGTCTAAATTCATCAGTAGGACTCCTATTCACTAACACTAAGATCGTAGTTTATTCAAAACATGCTTTAATCCATTTAATCCATGTACTATTAAATCCTAATCTTCCCATCATATAGAAGAGGAACCCCTCAATCCATTAAATCATATGCTTTCTCAAAATCCACTTTCACCAATACACTTCTCTTCTTTTCCTTTTTCATGAAGTCCACTATTTCATTAGCCACCAACACACTGTCTAGCATTCCTCTACCCTCAAGAAACTCAAATTGATGAATGTCAATCACACTTGGAAGAACCCTCTTAATCCAATTTGCTAAGATCTTAGATATAACTTTGTACACACAACCCACCAATGATATTGGTCGAAAATCATTCAAGGATGTTGGATTATCCTTCTTAGCTACCAATGATATAAATTATGCATCACATCCATGCGGAATAAAGCTCAAGTTAAAAAAACTAAGAACTACACTATGAGATCACTCCTCATCCATCGCTTGCTTAATCTCCTCTACGGTTACACTTCTACAAAGTTGTACATTACCAGTTTCAAAATAGTCCTAAATTGAACCCCTTCTAAGATCAATCCCTCTCCTTGCTTAACAACAAATCTTCTCTCCATATATTTCTTAACCTTTCCTTTTACAGCCTGTGGTTCCTCAACTCATACACCATCTATATCAAGACCCACTAATTCATTTTTATTTCTTCTCCATCTTAATTTAGAGTGAAAATATCTAGAATTTATCCCTATTTTTCAACAAATTCACTCTAGATTTTTGTATTACTATTGCCAACTCTCTCTCATTAATACCTCCAAGTTCACTCAATAATTCCATTCTCCTCATTCTCAGTTCTTTCTCTAAGGTCTCATCCTCATCTCTATAACCCAACTCTACAATTTCAGCCAGTACCTCCTGCTTTTTAATTATATCTTTACAAACTTTCACTTTGCTCAACTGCTTTAATTCTCTTTTTAACCCTTTCAATTTTTCCTTTAGAGCTTTCAACTTATTCTCACTTCCAATATTTTCTTCCCAATACTTATAAAGTACTTCCTTAAATTCATCCTTCTACTGCCATACATAAAAGAATTTGAAGAGTTTCAGACCCCAATCTATACTTATTTTTGATAACCAGCGCACATGATCTGAGACCTCCCTACCCTGATTGTATTATTTAGTACTTGACCAATGCTTCAACCAATCCTCCGTGACCAATGCTCTGTCTAAACGGCTCATAACTTTCCAATTTGGTCTAAACCACACCATTATTGATTGTGCTCACATTGTAATCTTACACTGATGTCTAATAACATGGACTAGAGTAATTAAAAAATTATATAAGTTGAGCCTAGATGGTAAAACATTAACAAAATTGGTATCCTTTAAATTTTGTCCATATTTGTGTCTTTATACCTTATTTGTTATAATACCCAAGGATGGTTCCTCAGGTCTTCATGAACGAGTCTATATAATGTTTTGTTTAAAGTAATTACAAAGGCCTTAGTTAATAGTATTTGTGCATACTTAGAGTCTTGCATAACAATTTCATTGTCAGGACATGTCCCATTTATATGACGATTATGATGTAAGAAATTGTCTATACGTACAAGAAAAAAGGTAAATTGAGTTATCTCATCTTTAAAATTGATTTTGAAAAGTCTTATAACTAATTCAAATTATGATTTTTTAAAGTTATCTTGCATCATTTTGAGTTTCCTTGAAAAATCATCCAATTGATTTTGAATTGTACTTTTTCTACTAAGCAATTATATATTGGATAATTTCTATCCACGAAAAGGGGCTTAGAATAAGATGTCATGTTTTTCTCCTTTGTATGTAGAAATTTGCTCTCTTGATTCAAGAAAAAACTAACTTAGAACAGGGAAGGATCTATCAATTTAATGAAGGATTTGAAGCTAAATTTATCCGAGATCTCCATGTATAGTCTAAACCAAGGTATGATCAAAACAAGAACAAAGCGTAAAAATAAATGGACAAAGAAAGGAATGATAAAAGCATATACCACCTTAGAATTCTTGAGAGTACACCAATGATTTTACCACATGAAAATGAAAATATTCTTCAAAATAAGAAACTTAAAGCTAATAGCAACATATACTCTCAGCATGGCGATCCTTTATTTTTAGGAGGAAAAAGAGTTCATGAATCATCTTAAAAAAAATTAAAGAAGTGAAACAAACTAATACAAGGGTGATATATCTACCTTTGACTGAAAATCCATGTATGACGAGACGATTAATTTCATGAATATGTCTAACTACATGGGTAGTTATGTAACTTTATGCATCTAACTACTTTATTTTTATTTTACAACCTTCTTAAATATTGAACAAAAAATTAAAAAAAATACATTTAACAAATTATATTACTTTTTTTAGCGTTTACTTCTAATCATTCCTTCAATACACTATTTTTTTCTCATGTCATGTTTCTGCTAAGAACTTTTTGAAGTATCTTTCCTTCTTCCAAACCTTCACCCGTTCCTTAGATGTCTATAACCTTATTAGTCATGGCCACTTGTCACGAAATTTATAAATGGACCTCGTATTTTTCATTTATTTATTTTTCTAATGATTGCTTATTATTTTTCAAAGCTTCTTCTAAATAGGTTAAATTGGTCAAAAGGATACTTCAAATACATTAAGTAGAAGACGGAGGTTCACAGTTGCAAAATTTATGCTAGTTGCTGTTTTACATAGGCCATGAATAAACTATGGTCACTTGAAGGAGTGTGTGATATAAGGAAGACAAGAAATATTTTTAATTTTCTTCTTCAAGAGAGAGAAAAAGTGAAAGCACAACAAACTTTATTGTAAGTAAAATATATCTATGTTTTATTGCTCTTTTATTCTAATTTTTCATAAAACTTGAGTATAATATATAATCTCAAAATAGACTTTTCAACTTCATCTCTCTACTCATAACAACTATCTTATAATTATCATTAAAAAATAAAATTAAAAATAATCACTATATATTTCTTCTAAATAGAAAGGTATACTCTTAAATCAAAATAAAGAGTGTGTGTGACAATTTGACTCCTATATTTGTAATTTTGTATAGGATGGTGCTCATTGTCACTGGTTCAAGTGAGAGATTAATCAAATTTGTCTAAAATCTCTGTTAATTTTTTTTTTCAATACATAGATCACTATTAGTTCTAATATGAGGAATGAGTCTTCAATAATAGTAAAACATGAGTTAAATTTATATAAAAACGATCTCGTCTTTAACTAAAAATTTTAAAATAATAAATTTCAATTCTTTTTATAAATTATTCAATATTTTCATTTCCAATTAATACGAAACTTAAATTTATACTTAAATTTTTGATTGATATTATCATAAAAATTTAAGGGCTAGCCATCTCTATTACTAGAAATGAGATTATGTTGGTACTTGAGAAGAAAGTTTGAAACAAAATTATGTAACAAACTCTGGGTGAAGCTGCTTAAAGATAAATATCCCACTATAACATACCTTATTGGAGCTTCTGTTCCTAAAAAGGTTGTTCTTATTAGAAGTCAATAATGAATAATATGGGTGTGATTAAGCTAGGTTTCAGGGTTTGAGTTGGGACAGGTAATGTTTCTCTTTTCTATGATTCTTTTTTAGAGGATGGTCCTATCTCTAATAATACGTTTGATTTCATTCTTATTTCTGATTTGAATCTTTTCATTATAAATATTCTTGTTAACAGGAGCTGTTAGTGGATTTTTTTTTTTGCTCACACGTTTACCAATCGAGATTAGAGACTTGTTAGTATAAACTATCTTACATGAGCAAACACCAAATACCATGGTGGGGTTCTGCCACGGACGTTACACTACAAAGCTGCTTACGAATAATGGAGTTAATGAAGGTGAATTCAAGGACCATCAGGCTTTGGTGGTTTAAACCGAGATTCTAAGTGCGTATTTTACTTCATTCATGAGTATAATTGAGTAGCAAGTTACTAAAACTTCCTATTTTCAACTTTGTTTCTACCTTAATTTAGGAGAAATCATATAATAAATGAAAAAATCTAATTGAGAATTGTTGTTGATAAAACTTTGATCTTTGTTTATAGGGGAGCGTAAAGAGAATTCAAGCCGAGGAAAAGATACGTCAATTAATGCATGAGAAGAACCGTGCAGAGAGTTTAATTTATTCTACTGAAAGAAAACACTCTTGGAGCTACAATGTAAATCCACTAAGTAAAATAAGATTTGCTAAGCAAACAAAATTAAGAGAACTCAGACATAAAATTTTCACCAAACAAATTTGCGTTTGTTAAACAAATAAGAGAAAAAAAAACATAATTATGAATATAACAATTTATTAAACAGATCTAAATATGCTCAATGAAACGTAAACATAAGTGGAGTTTCCTTTAAAACTAAATTTGCTCAATGAATCCAATAAAAAACTGAACTGAATAACTTGACTTTTAAAGATTTACTTGGGAATCAGAGTTCACTAACCAAAACTAATCAAATTTGAACCCCTTTATTCTAGAACAACAACCAATAAATAAAAGACTTTTAAAAAATTAAAGGATAGGTGAAGAGAAATAGAGAATGAGAAGTTGAAAAAGAACTTGAAAAGAAAATCAGCCTGATGACTTTATTTGTTGTATCTAAAGATGGATTTAAGAAATAAATTTAAAATAAAAGCGTGTGAAAAATAAAATTATTTGTATTAAAAAAATATGAATAATAAAGGAAAATAAAAGAAAAACTTGAGTTATATGATAGTTTGGGATTGATATTTTAATTTTTTAGTGGATAAAATTGTAAAATTATAAATTTATCTTTATTGTTAAAAATAATTGAAAATAAAATATAATTAATTTGTTTGATGTGATAGATAATTTTTTAAAAGCTTATGAAAATATTAAATTATATAATTTTTCTTAAATTGAAATTTAATTTAAATTAAATATGATTTATTTATTAGGTATGATGGATTAACTTTTCAAAATATAAAATTGAAAGATTAAATTTTTTTGGATTGTGATTAAAATTAATTTAAAAAATGTGATTAATTATACATAAATGCCACTTCCGTGATATTAAAAAACTATTTCCGGTTCGTCAATTAAGTTTAATAAAAAAAAGTTTAATAAAATAGTTGAAAATTTCAAACATTATTAATATATAAAAATGTGTCGAATTGGATTTTAATTTTTTTTCTTGTCATAAAAATTAATTAAAAATTAAATATAAATTACTTATTTGTGTACAAAACCCGTTCAATTAAAATGCAATTTCCACTACGGTCAAATATCTCAATTAAAAAAATACTAATTATCTCTGTTGATACATAAAAAAATGTTAGATAAAAGTTAATAATATCTAAATATTCATAATTATAAAAAGTTTAATTAAAACCTAATTTCATATTAAATTTAAATAACAATATTATTTTTATAAGAATAATAATATTGTATAAATTTATTTTTCATTATAAATAACTATATTTATTTTTAATATATTATAATTATAATTTTATTATTATTTAATTTTATTAATAATACTATTAAATATTTATTATATAAATTTATCTAACATTTAATACTTTATTTTAATTTTTAATATTAGTTAATATTACTTTAGTATTATATTGTATTATATAATCGATAAGTTTATAATATATAACCAATATATATAATAATAATAATAATATTTGAATTAGTAATATAAATAATTTATTTGATATGTTTATAAATAATTAATTTATTTAAATCAATTAAAATAAAATACCACATATTTGATTACATAAAAAGGATTGTGAGTTATCCTTTTAAAATATACACATAATTCATTATAACACATGTATAATCTTTTTTTTTTTAAATATATATAATCGATTATATTTGGTGATAATTAATTATGGGGTTATTTTAACTCACCTAATTGGTTTGCAAATGTTTATAAATTGATTAGCATTGTGATCCATGAAATCTTATCTTAAAACACTACCACTCTATCATATATAACCATTAGCTTGGTTCGGACGATAAGGTAAAATATACGTGATTTAGCTAACTTTCTTAGTATTTCTTCATTCATTTATGTTCAAGGAATGGGTTATCAAATTTTCTTACCTTATCATGCTCACATTTTCGAATATATCAAGAAATACGTTATAACCAGTGTAAATTCTTCTACATAATTCATTTATTAGTATTTCTTCATTCATTTATGTTCGAGGAAGGAGTTATCAAATTTTCTTACCTTATTATGCTCACATTTTTGCATATATCAAGAAATATGTCATAACAAGTATAAATTCTTCTACGTAATTCATCCACATAAACATTACTTATCCGAATGCAAATAGAGTGTAAAAGTTGATGCAAATAGAATGCAAAAGCTGAAAACCACTTGAAGACTTTTTGTTTTTTTTTTTTGTCTTCTATCTTTGATATATAACTTTCACTAATTATCCTTTGTGAACATCTAACATTTTTTTTAAATTATTATATATATCATCAGTGTTAGAAATTATTTTTTGTTCTTAGTGTTACACAAAACTTGATTATTTCATTTTAAAAATGATTAAAAATGGTTTTTTATATTGTGTTGAAATGATTTACTTAATGAATTAAATTTCTAAGAATAAATTTCAACTCATTGTCACTTTGTCTTTTCTAATGTTGGCTTTCTTTTATGATTATTGGAAAATCAATGATTATTGAAGGAATCTACACTATTAAAAAATAAAAATTATCGACGAGGCAAATCTCTTCAAAACACTTAAAATCAGTGATAAATCGGTTATAATGTAAATTTATTGATGAATTTTTTGAATATGTCAATAATTACTGACGGATAAATTTATCGGTAAATCTGTCGATAAATTAAAAAATATCAATTATATTACAAAAATCAACAAATATTAATTACGAAGTTAAATTCGTTGATAAATCTGTCGATAAATCCGTCAGTAAATCTGTCGGTAATTAACTATAAATAGTATGTGTCGGTAAAATCTATCGATAATGATATTATAACAACAAAGAAAATTCTGTTGATAATGGTCCGTCGGTATTTTAACTTTTTCCTCTAGTGCTATAATCTAATTATTAAGGATTGGTTATTAATAATATCAATAATTTAACTATCATAGGACGAGAATAATAATGTGTATTATTGAAAATAAATTATAATGGTAGATTTAGTGAAGGTAATCCAATAATATTTTTTCATAGTTATTTTTTTTACTTTATTTTCTTTATATAATTGCAATTTATAATTTTCATGTGTTTATTTTTTTTTTAATTTTATAAATCGTAAATATCATTCTCAACTTTTATAATTATTATGCTTAATATTAAGCAATATAAATAAATTAAATATTATATCTGATATCACACAATTTTCTGTGAATGTACACAAAACCAAGCACATATGTAAAGTATCTTTGTGATACTTTGAACTAATGTTAGGTTTAAAGGTTAATTTTTTTTAAAATCAAAATGTGGTGGTTTAGGAAGGCAAGAGGAGTTTCTAGAGGTGCTGCAGTGATATCAACATGCCATTCACACATTTAGGACAATTAGTGGGGAAAAATCCAAGGAAAGTTTTTGGAATCTTCAAAATCAGAATGTGGAAGCAAGTTTGATTCGATGCGTGGATTTCCTTGAATAGATGATATTGCTACCATGACAGCCGCCTTCCAAGATGAAGCACTACCAGAGAATGTCACCGAAAAAAGATTGTCAAAGGCGACGACCATATAAAGCATAATGACTAGAAATCAAAAACTATTTGAGACAAAATAGGGTCAAAACAAGATGATCAGTGGGAGAGAAGAGCAGATGTTGCAACAATTGGGTAAAGGTGACAAAATTTCACCGCTTTTGGTACAATATGGGGTGATTGTGATAGACCATGTGTCACCAACAAAAAACGAGGTGTTGGTTCTACAAAGCCCAATTTTGCCCAACGAAGGAAACTTGGCACATTCACAGAGTGAAGGCCCAATTCCAAGGGACGATCCAGTGTGCTCAACTGGATGCAGATCCAAAGGAGTTGTCCTCTAGCACCCACGTCGACGAGTCAAGTTAGGCTTTTCGCATACTGAATGATGGAGAATAAATTGGGTGTGCATACGAGTTGGGAAATGAAACACATGTTAGGGTTAGCAATTGCAATTGCCCAACCACATGAGTGCTGGAAGATGATCCTGTGCGCATTGTAGAGGCCAACACAGTGACTGATGATGAGATGGCCAATCAAATTGCATGAAGCTCATCCAAATTACGAGTATCATGTCTAAAACTATGCTTAGAAGGAAGACACTAATTTTGGGAGAATCCAGTTCTCCACCGACAATGACAACCGCTAGACGCGAGTTTGACGGAGCTATTCAGCAGGAACAACAACAATATAGGTTAAAATTTTAATCTTCTTCTAACGTTATGAATGATTTGGATATTCAAAGTTGTAGTAGATTGTTTTGGGTGAGAAATAATTCGGTTGAGGCACTACAACTGTGGGAGATTGGCAAGAAAATAAGGTTTACTAGTATAGGCTTTGAGGGAGAAGATGTTAGGCAAATTGAGGAAGTTGATGAAAGGGACAAGGGTAGCTGTTAATAGTAGGGATGGGAAGATGGGAATAAGAAAACATTATGCTGATTATGAGTTTAAATATCAAGGGTTTGGGTGGTTCTATAAATTTGTCATACTTAAGAGAGGTAGTTGCGAAAGAAGATGTACATATGATTTGCATTCAAGACATCAAGTCAAACAATTTAAATACACACATATTTGTTTTAATGTTTGGGATAGTAATAATGTGGAATGGAAACATTATGTGCATAAAGCTAGAGGAATATTAACAATTTGGGATAAAATTTGGTTTCAAGTTAAACAATGTGTCTGTGAAAAGGGGTATGTGTTAGGGAAAGGGGAATAGGGATCTAATGTAAAAAAATGTCACAATTGTTCTTGGGCATTTTAATGCTATTAGGAAACATGAAGAAAGGAGAGGGGTGAATCAAATAGATAGAGGGACGAGAGAGATCACATAGTTTAATAAATTCATAGAGGAGATTGTGCTAGTTGATATCCCTATGGTTGGTAGGAGATATACGTGGTACAATGTTAATGGTATAGCTAAGAGCAGAATTGATAGAAATACTTGTATCACACCCATGGTTGGAAATGTGGCCAAATTGTAAACAATACGTTATGAATATGTGTATTTATGATCATTGTGTATTGTTATTCAAGTATAATACTATGGATTGGGGCCAAAATTGTTTAGGAGTTTGGAGGTGTTGGAAACACGTAGGGGCTTTTGGGAGGAGGTCAAAAGGCTATGGGACAATTACTCTATTTTTGGAAATGAGGTATGATGTTTGAAGGAAAAGATGAAAATGCTTAAACAGGATCTAAGAATTTGGAACAAGGAGGTGTTCAGGGATATTAATAGAAGAAAAATAGCATTGTGGATAGGATAAGAGAAATAGATAAGGTCGATGAAGAAAGAGGTTTAGAGCAACAACAAGAGGAGAGGAGAAACTTATTTGCGAAACTAAAACAAATCAATTTCAAGTTGGGAGCTATAGATAAACAGAAGGCGAGAGCAAAATGGCTTGAGGGCGAGTATGAATACAAAATATTTTCATAGATTGATCATTTCAAAAAGAATGAAGAATGCTATTATGGGAGTACATATAGGCATAGTTTGGTGTGAGGAACCAGAAGAGGTGAAGGAGGAGATTAAGGACATGTTCAAAAATAGGTTCAATTAGGGTTTAGAGACTACATTATGATTACATAGCATAGAGTTTTCTAGGATCACAAATAAGGATAATGAATGGTTGATAAGGATGATTTCAGAAGAGATTAAAGAGACAATTTATGAGTGCGATAGAGGCAAAAACCCAAGGCTTGATGCGTTTAACTTTAATTTTTGAAAACATAATTGGGGTACGGTCAAGGAGGATGTTGCGAGGGAAGTAGGAGATTTCTATAAGCATGGATTGTGGCCTAAGGGTACTAATACAACATTCATTAGTCTCATACCAAAAAAGAGGTGCTACACAAGGTAATTGCTACAAAACAATCTGCATTGTTGAAAAATAGAGGATTAATTGATAGTGTGGTGGTTGCAAATGAATGCATGGATGAAGTAAAAAGGAAAAAGGAAAATTGTATGGTGTTTAAAGTGGATTTTGAGGAAGAGTACAATTAAGTCAATTTGGATTTTAGAATATATGATGGGGAAGCTAGGATTTTGTTCAAGATGGATAGCCTAGAATAGGAATAGCCTTAGGTCTTCATCTATTTGTTATGGAGAATGGGAGCTCTACGGGAGAATTTAAGCTTGAGAAAGGCTTAAGATAAGGAGACCCTTTGACTCCCTTTTTATTTCTAATAACAACAGAAGGGCTTACAGGGGTGTTAGATAGGAAAAAGATAAATGTTTGTTGGAAGGCATAAGAATGGGAAGGAATGAGGTTAGGGTTAGCATGCTTCAATACACCGATGATATTATGTTCATTTGCAAGGTCAGTCTGAAAAATGTACTGGCAATTAAAGAGTTTGCTGAAATGATTTGAATTAGCTTCAGGATTAAATGTAAATTTACATAAAAGTAGCCTAGGTGGGATTGAGATAGACTCAATAAGATATGGATAGATTTTTTACTATTCTGAATTGCAGCAAAATGACTATACCTTTTACTTATCTAGGAATCCTAGTTGGTGGTAGTCATAAGAGAAGAGAATTTTGGATTGAGATGATTGGAAAAATCCATAAGAAATTATCTAGGTGGAAAGGTAGGGCAATATCATTAGATGGAAGAGTTTACTCTGATAAAGTCGGTATTATCTACTTTGCCTTTATCATTAAGGTCTATCTTTCAAATGCCACAAGGGGTGAGGAAGGAAGTGATTAAAATTTAGAGAGAATTCTTGTGGGGATGGAGCCAAGATGGGAGAAGGTTAGCTTGGATTAAGTGGGAATCCATTGTAAATCCATAGAACTTAGAGGTTTAGGGATTAAGAACTTATTGAAAGTCAATATGACATTACTTAGCAAATGGAAATAGAGGCTAGGTAGGGAGGAAAAGGGACTGTGGAACAATATAATAGTATTTAAATATGGGTTATGGAGAAACTTGAATGAAATGAAATTCAAGTTAAATGAATCATTACGGCGGAAGGATCTTAAAAGGGTGTGTGAAAATAAAGTAGGAGAGACTTGGTTTGATGATAGTTGGAACTGGAAATTAGAGGCTGGGAAGAGGATTCTGTTTTGGGAAGATGTGTGGTGCGGTGATGTGTCATTAAGAGACAAATTTTCAAGATTGTTTAACAATTCAAATCAAAAGAAGCCAATATTGATGAAGTTGGGGAGTGGAACGGAAATGAATGTGAGTGTAAGTTGTCTTGGAGAAGGACTTAGTTTGAGAATCAATGTTTGAGGATTTTCAAACCTGGGTGCAACAATGTGCAGTTTCGAGGGATGAACATGATGAATGAGCATGAAAATATGATAAATCAGGATTATACACAGTGAAATCAGCTTACAAGAATCTCAATAATGAAATAGTGAGGGAGGAGCTGAAAGAGTTTAAAAAACTTTGGAACATAAGAGTTTTACCCACTACTCAATTATGCGTCTGGAGAGAACTTCAAGATTGGTTAGCCACCTATCAAAATTTAGAGAAGAGATAAATATCTCTAAATAATGGCATGTGTGTTTTATACGGTATACAAGCTCAGACCAATAATCATGTATTCTTGACTTGCAGTGTGGCGGATAAAATATGGAAAATATGTAATGAGTGGATGGGTATACAATATGTTCACCATTATTTAATTAAGGAACATTTTCTGAGTTTTGACATTGTGGGGATATGAAGAAATGAGAATAAGAGCTGGATGGTGGTTTGGGTAGGTATCATTTGGAGTATTTGGTTATATAGAAACAATATTATATTTAGAAATCATGTGTCAGATGCAGAGAAAGTTTTTGTTGTGTCACAAATGAAAATGCAAGCTTGGATTAATAATAGGATTGATAAGGTAAAATTTAACTATTTTGACTGGTGTTTGAATCCTATTCTGTGCATAAAGTTTGTGTACTGATGAGAGTAGGAATGAGTTAGATAGGGGTTGTAGTATTTAGACTTGTTGGTCATCTTTTTTGGTATTCAGGTCTGAATAAGGCAACTCGATAACATTTTTAATAGGTTATTAAGGGTAACAAGTTCTCTGATAGATGCCTAAAATGTGAGGTGTACTATGGTAAGTAGTGGTTGTGAAAATGAATGGAATTACAACTAGTAGGCATAAGGTAGCAGGGAGTAGAATATTGGTTGTTGGATGATTAGAATTGTAGAAGGTCATGAAAAGATCTTTATGTACAAACCTCCAGGTGAGCATAGGGGTAGTCATCTGATGGCAACGTTATTTACAAAAAAAGAAGAGGGTAGTTGTAAGTGCACGATTATCATGCTAATATTATCAAGCTACATAAAACCTAGATTTTTCCTATATTTCTGTAGTAAGGAAAATGGATATGGCAAGCTATCAACAAACAAACAATTTCATCGGTGGGGACAAAGCAGAGACACAATACATGCTACATATTGTATCCTTTGTTGGTAATGGGTCAACCTGAATCTTCAACATGCACAACAACAATCCACGAACCTTCAGATGATCCATGAACTACAATAAAACTGTATAACAACAAGAATTTAACCGAGATAAAATACTTCCTAATTGAAGTTGTTCACATATACATATAACACTTGATAGAGTTATAAAGTTATACTTAAGCATCATTATAAGTCATGGTAAAAGATGATTAAGTGAAGTTCACAAAAATACATTAGGTAGTCACCAACATGTTCAGATTGAAGACACACCTAATGTTGGATGTCATAGGATATAATTATAAAAACATTGGGTTCTAAGGTGTTAATTAAATATGTTAAATGCTGGTTTAGATGAGTTTTTTAGATAATGATGTACCATACTACATAGTTTGAGTTATTAGGGTGGAAGTGGTTAGTAAAAAAAAAGATGTAAGTTACTCTTAACTCTTTCTAAGGAGTATTTTATAAAAGGTTGAAATATCCCTATTATACTCTCTATTTATTTTATTATTTTTCCCGATAAAAAAACTTATACCTTTCACTTTTAAAGTAAGATAATTTTGTAATGTTTATGAAAATAAATAATTGGTTACAACATTCAATTTATGCTAATCTATTACTTTATTTTAATTTTTTAGTCTTATTAAAATAAAAATATTTAATAAAAATAAAAAATTCCTTCAAATCCAACTCTTAACACTTTAGAGGAAATAAATTCTAAAATATACTCATAGTGTACTACTCGCTTCTATTTTTATTTTGTACGAAATTCTTTTGAATGATTTAATTTATGTTATTTTGTATTTATCATTTGAAAATTACTTGAATATAAACTACTTAATTAAAAATTGCTTCGTTAACATTTAAAATTAAAGCAAACGAACATTATATTGCGCTAAGACTCGCCTTTAATTAAACTCCAACCATCATAAGTTTTTATTCTTTTCATAAGAAAAGGAAAACAGAAAACTTGGATGGAAGATGGAATATGCCAGATAATTAGCAAAACTAGTCTTAAGATGTGACATATAGTGGCTAAAACATAACACTATAGTTTAAGATGAGGTTGGTGCATCAACTTTATATAAAGAACAATACTTTTTAAACTCAACTAAAACTCCATATGATTCTCAGTTTGACAAAAGACCAAAATCCCGTTTTAATTCAAATAAAAAGAATTGAAAAAGAAAACCCATTTCGAGTAACAGATTGCTTTTCAACATCAAATCTGTTCTCAATAATTAATTTGAGTTTGGCGCACTCTGATCAGTTTGGTTAGGACAAGACTATAAAGGAGACAATTTCTTTCAATCAAATTTGGCACAATTGCATTATAAGAATTAAACTTAAAATTATTAATTAAATTAAAATAAATTCATGTGGACTCATTTATCATGTGTTTTGTTTGTGTAAGTGAAAACAAGAAATTGACAAAATCATCATGAAAAAACTGAAAAGTTTTCTTTCCACAACAACACTTCAAAAAATGGACAACGCATGCATAACCATCCTTATCTAACTCGTAAAAATGAGAATGACAGTTTTTGCTTTGTACGTGCAACGTCCATCGTGAAAATATCGTAACAAATAATTCCAAGTGAGAATTGACATGCTACCTCAATTGCTTTTGTTCTCTTCCTAGAAACAGAAACAGAAGAGGGTCCCTTGAAAATTGCTATTCATAGGTTCCAAAAAGTTGATAACACAATCAGGGCTCCTAAGATACTACAACAGAGACGAAACTTAAGACTTATTGATACGGTTGGAAATTTTAACTCTGGAAATTTTAGATTAGATTCACTTTCAAAACATGCGTGTGATTGCAATATACACGTATTATGTTCTTGACTTCGAATGATGAATTAACTTGCACTGTACGTAGTTTGATACCTGTTAGTTATTCTCAATTTAATCATTATTGCATTCAAGAAACTAGAACAAAGAGATAAGCTCGTGTCCTACCATATTATAAGCCTGCTTTTCTTCTTTATATTTCGAGTCCATATATAATTTTATACGGGAGAAAGAAAAACAAAAGTGAACAAACCTAGGCTTTCTAGCATTCTTTATATCACCCACTAAAAAATAAAATGTTCCCTCACCACAACATACTTTTTCTCTTTTATAGACGGTAGCAATTATTCAAAACTTGAAAACCAAAATAGATAAAGATAATTACAAATTTTCATTCTTCTCAACCAAACATGATCCAAATCAATAAGGCAAACCAATGGGTGTCATAATACATAAGCAATTAGCCCATCATGTCATCATGATGACAAATTTTGTTGTGGATCTTATAATTTAGGTTTAAGGAGATAAGGTTAGACAGGTTGTAACAAGGCTTTTATTTCATCTTAATCATGTATGATCCTAAATCTAGGCCACTCCCTACCCCTTCCCATTACCTACCTCACAAGTAGCCAAACAAAAACCTAACAAAGGAATTCAGCATTTCAAGTACTATAGCAAGCAAGAAACATCTCCCATATTTCACTTCTCAATTTTTTTCTTATGAAGTCAAAGTCTTCACCACTCACTCTTATCCCAAAACGCACAATACATAACCACCAAACTAAGCCCTCATCTCAACTATAAGTACCCACCACAATTATTTTACTTTCCAAAACGTGACACTCCAACCAAACACTTCTCTCTCTCTAAAACTCTACCTTCACCATCCTTCCTCCGCTTCCAGATGACACGCGGGTTCAGACTCCTCCAATCCGAGGCGGCGCCCCCGCCTGAGGCCGCCGCAGCCGCCGCGGTCGAGTCCGACTTCGTGGTGATCCTGGCAGCTCTCCTCTGCGCTCTCATTTGCGTGGTGGGCCTCGTCGCCATCACGCGCTGCGCCTGGCTCCGTCGGGCACCATCTTCCGGCGGCGGCGGATCTCCGCCGGCGCCGGCGAACAAGGGCCTGAAGAAGAGAGTGGTCAACTCGCTTCCGAAGTTCACGTACGCCGGCGAAGGTGATCGGTGCAAGTGGTCGGAGTGCCCGATCTGCCTGACGGAGTTTGCCGCCGGCGACGAGGTCCGCGTGCTGCCGCAGTGCGGGCACGGGTTCCACGTTGCGTGCGTGGACACGTGGCTCTCATCTCACTCCTCGTGCCCCTCGTGCCGCGCGCCCTTCGTCGTCGCGCGCTGCCAGAAGTGCGGCCACTTCCCGGCGGTTTCCGCCGAAACCAGCGAACCGGAGGCAAAGCCCGGTGGCGGCTGCAATGCCGATTATAACCGTAATGTAATTGTTACCCACGGGTTTAGTAATTACGGATTCTTGCCATGAAATCCGTTCCAGTTATAGATTAAAGACTACGTCGTTTTGGCGCTGCTTAATGCTTGTTAGTGTTATTAATTATTAGTATTATTAGTTGAAATTTAGAAGTAGCCTCTTCCTATTGTAATTTGTACAGAGTATGTTTTTTGCGGGATGGGTAAGAGTACTACTTTTTTCATTTTAATTGTGTTTTTCTTTTCTTTCGTTCTTCCTATAAATGATTGTTTTAACCTGTCAGGCGTGTTTTTTGGAAGGATAAAGATTTGGATCTTAATTTGAAATTACTCATATTTCAAATAAATTATTATAATTTATGAAATAAATTAATTTAATTTGTAATTATTGATATTGTAACACAATTGTTATACAATCGTATTTTAATTAAATTTAAATGATAGTTGGTAATTTTAGAATAAAAATAGAAAATTATTGCAAAAAAAAGAGTTATCGAAATTTTTTGCTCATAATAATGTAAAATCGATTAAGGGGATGATTATTTGGAAAGAATGGTTGAAAAAATGATTTAAAATTGCAGATGGCTTTCGTCAAAAAATAACTATTAAGAAAAGAAAGCTTAAATAAGCTCGATCAAACTTTTTGTACTTAATAAAATTTTCTTCTAAATTAGTGTCTACTAAATTAATATTGTTATTTAAGCTCTTACGTTTAATATACATTTTGATTTAAATTGTTTTAGTCTCTTAACAATTTTTTTTTATCAAGAGAAATAATTTAACAAAAAACATAATATGATACGTAAAAAGTAGAACTGACATTAAATTTATTGGATATTTAAAATAAAAGTATAAATCTTATTTTACTCTAAAATAAAATAAAAATTTTGTAGGAAGGAGGATACTAGTATGTGGTGCGCATTGAAAGCAATCAACATCTGAATAAATTGGAGAAGCAGGTGGACAGACAGGTGTAGAAAATATAGATACATAGCATGCCATGCATGTAATCCATCAAAACCACCCAACAACCTATGCATTTGTGCAAACAACAAAAGCAGTGCAGTGGTTTTCAAACTTCCTGTGTGTGACGACTCGTTTCTGCATATCCTCCTTTTTGTTTTCTTCTGCGTCAATTTTTATATACCATCTTCGAGCATAAGAGCTCAAAAACTCATCACTGCAAATTCTTCCCTAAATAGGCCACGTACAAAGTCCAACCAGAAAGTACATTTTACTATAAAGTATAATAATATTAAAACGGGTATTGATTGCGTGGTCGGTTTTTAAATTTCATATAAGTCCGAATAATAGTTTTTAAAATTTGGATTTAAGGTAAATTCAATTATAAAAACCAACTCCATGAAATTTGGTTTTGATATCATTTTAAAGTCTGAGATGGACTCTAACTCATTTTCTTCTTTAGGTTTCTTTCTCTATAGGTTGAAGTAGTCTTTGACCTAAATTTGTAGAAATTCTTCAACCAAGTTCCAAGTATTCCCAAGTACCAAATGTAGCAATTGTGTCAAGTGAAGGAGAATAACGTCAATCAATTCAGTCAAAGGAACATTTGAATTAATTATGAAAGGTGCATTGCCAGCAGGCAGAGCTAACAATGACCAGTAGTTTATGAAGTATTGTGCAAGAAGCTTAATTTCCACTACGTGTGGAACTCCACTGCATCTTCATTAAACAAACGTTGAGCAAAAGGGAATGCCCAAAATGAATGGTGCATAAAGGTTAAAAGGGAAGACAAGACAAAGAAGGGACATAAAGGAAGTGCAAATGCTTATTATATTTTTTTTTCTGGAGTTAACAAAAAAATTAACTACAATGAAAGCATAGATGCCCTTCTCTTTCTTGCTTGCATCTATCCTAATTCCCATTCCCATATAACGAAGATATTTGTTAATGGAAGGACTAAGGGAGTTCCACACCATCAATGCTTATGAAATGTGGCATCTTGAAACACTTTTGCTGTGAGGTCCCACACACCATTAACCTTCCTAGGTTATCTTTTATTCCCCTTCATGTTCGGCTTTAGTGTGAACACCTCACTCACCACCAAAAGTTGCACTTTGGTTACAGCTATAACATGAATATTGAACATTGATGAACATTGTCTAGTTTCACTTCTCAACCGATGGAGTTGGGAACTCACTCAGCAACTATATAGTTGCTACCTTTTTCCTTCTTTTTCACTAATCACAACCCGACATATATGTAGACAACTTGTTTGCTAATTATCATATGATATGCTACGTACGATTTTTCTCTTCTCACTCCCAAAAGTACGGATAGTCAAATGTGAGACTACCTTACGTTCCTTATCTCTTGTAAGCACCGAACCTTTCAATGATGTCAAAATTCACGTAAAAAAAGATACATATAATTCGATCGATACCTAAATTTAGTTCCATACTAATAACTTTAAAATTGATCTGGTATGGCAAATTAAATTATGAAAAAGTAGAGTAATTTGACTTTATAGCACAGAGCAAACATGCTGTCCAAATTAATATATTTGATATGAAAATTTTAAAATTAATAAAAAATAATTGAATTGAATTTTCCTTGAATGACGAGTTAATGTAGATAATCGGGTCAAGAAAAATATACCTATGAAAGTTTGGGTCAACGACATCATTATTGGATAACTCTAATCCATAGAAAATAAATAAATAACTAAAAAATAAAGTTTCAATTAAATATACTTGGTTGAACAAAAACAAATAGAAATTAATATAAATAGATAAAAATAAATGAATTGAGAGTAACCTGCATCACTCTGTTTTTATTCAACTTGCCAAATAATACTCTCTCACTTCTACTTCTATGCTAACCAGGAGAAAGTATCCTACACTAAAGTATTAACAGCAAACCATAGAATATTTTTAAAATCAGGCTCAAATTTTGAAAGCGTGCTATTAAAAAAGTTACAATTATTCTTAAATGATTTCACTAAAACTATCTCATGATTTGAAAATTTTCAGAAAATGAAAACGGTACTTGAAAACGCAAAAAAATGTCCAAGAGCTATTTCATAGAGTAAGAAAAAAAAAATAAGTTTCAAAAATTGGTTCTATGTTCTACAAAAGTGGTCAGAAAATAAAATCTCATTTTAGAATAGATTTGCAGAGATTATAATTTCATATAGTTTTTTTTTTTCACAAACTTACTCATAATACAATTCTGATGTTATAATTGTCAGTTGTTTTTTTATTAAAAATAGAAGGTCTTATTTATAAAATAAATATTGTTATAATCGATATATATAAAATCTGTCTAAGATTAAAGAAGGAAACACGTTAATAGTGTTTCTCGTTTTAGAACAGAGTAGTCACCAGATCATTTCATCTTAAAGTCTAGGTCTTATATGAGACTATACAATCTACTGAAACAGTCTAGTAGTATCAAATAATCTAGTAACCTTAAAGATGAGATATTAGGAGATCATTCTTCACAAATCAACAACATGGTTTATAACCAATCTTCTTAGCAAGAATTGTTATCTGTCTTAAGCCCACTACAAACTTAATCTCCAATCAATTATATCAAATCTAAATAATGAAAGAACTTTTTTCCTGGAAGAACCTTTATAATCATGTCAGAAGAATATCTTCTATTAAGACCTTCATCACCCACAGATCCTTGTGCAATATTCTCTCTTAAAAAATGTAGTTTCATATCAATGTGATTAGTTTTCGTGGTAAACTTAGTTCTTATACAATTGTATTGCACTGATATTATCACAATAGACTATTACTATTAAAAAATTGTTGAATAATAACTGAAATTAGTGACCGAATCTTTCGGTCACTATCGATAACCGAATTAGTGACCGAAAATTGCTATCACAAATTCGGTCACTAATTCAGTAACTAATTTTGGTCACTAATTTAATCACTGATTCGGTCACAAATTCGATAACTAATTCGGTCACATATTCAGTCACAAATTTAATCATAAATAACAACAACAATAATAATAATAATAATATATTTAACAATTTTAATAATAATAGTAATAATAATAACAATAATAATAATAATAATAATAACAATAATAATTATAATAATAACAATAATAACGACAATAATAATAACAATAATAATAATAATAGGAAAAATAATAAGAATAATAATAATAATATTTAAAATTATAATATTATTAATAAATAGTAATTATAATAATAAGTATAATAATAATCGTAAAATGATAGAAAGATTGTTTTGGTCTGATGGTTATAGGTTCTCTCAAATTGATGAGAGATGAAAAGATTTTTCCTCCATCTTTTTTTGTCACAATGGTTCATCTATCCATACATCTAGCATATGAGGCTAGAATTTTTGGACCTATACATTATTGTTGAATGTATCCTATGGAAAGGTAATTCTTTTACTAAATGAGCCTTTTTTTTTTTTTGTAAATTTATTTTCTCTTCTTCTATTCCTAATCATAGTTTTGTATTTTTATAGATTTCTCCATACGTGAAAGATTTATGTGCATAATAGAAATTATTCGGAAAGTTCAATTGTAGAAGGGTATTTAGCATATGAGTGCTTGACATTTTTCTCAAGCTATTTGCATGATAATATCCTAACAAAGTTCAACAAGCTGCCAATGAATGTAGATGGTTCAATGGGGGATAGAGTGATGACTAGTTTGGAACCTATTGAGTGGGAGCAAGTTCACTGTTATGTGTTGTTTAATTGTGAGCTCACCCAATCATCTGTTATGTAAGACAATATCCATATTTTTGTATTTTGTATGAGGTTTTAAATTTTGTGAGCTTATTCAATTTTGTTATATTTATTTAGAGAATGTCATAAATTTCTCTCTAATAATGCTTATGTAGGTTCAACAAGAAATTGAAATATCACAAAAGATCAATATCTTACATTTCACAAATGGTTTGAAAATCATGTTAAAAATGTGATTGTCAGTGAAGATGTTAAATGGTTGGCTAAAGGACTTAATGTTGTTGTTAGAAGATTTTCAGCATATGTGATAAATGGATACAAGTTTATCATTAAGGGTTGTGTGAGACAAATACAAAACTTTGAAGTAATGGTTACTTCATCTACTATTAGGTTTAAAAATAAAGAAGATAAAAATCTTGAAACAGAAAATGTTACTTATTATGGAGTTTTGAAAGATACAATAGAGTTAGATTAGACATAGTTAGATTTTGCTCAACTCAAGTCATTTTTTTTTGTTACATGGTGCATTGTTAATCTGAATCCAACTTTTCACTATTGAAATTACTTTGACTTAGTTGATTAAAATTGCAAAAAAATGACATAAAATTATAAATGTTTTCCACTATTTTACAAAACTTACTGTAAATATTGTTATCAGTGGTTTTTAGTAGACTCTAAGCATGGTTCACTAGGTGAAGTTTTTGGTGGAGCGAAATAGTAATAATGCTCTTCATGTTCAAATTACAATTGAGGTTCTTAATTTTAGGTATCTTTCTAATTGGTGTTTTAAATGTTAAACTCGTTAGCTTTTCGTAAGGTAATATGCTCTTAAGTTAGACCCATATTGCATGTCAATCTTTCCCCTCTACCACTTGTTATATATCAAGATTGTGGAGTGGGTTTACTATTTGCTTTGCTCCTAGTTTTGGGTGGTAATAGTGGCCTTTTACAAGGAATAATGTCAAGGGGGAAATTGTAAGTCTGTCCATCTGCTCTTTGTCACTGTACTTTTACATAAACTCCTTTTTTCTTAGTGATCAATAACAACTTCTTCATTCAATGCAAGCCAATTGAATTACATAGCGTCGTTAAATATATACACCTTTCTCTACTTTAATATATGTTGAACCTATATTTTAACATGCAATTACCTCTTTGAAGTTGTTGTCCAAATTAAAACAGAGATTTAGACCCATGATGTAGCTTATTAGTTAAAAATTAGCAATGATGTACATTTTGCTAAATTTTTATAATATCTTTCCAGTGTAGTCATAAGCTTGGCCTTAGTCATGAGCTGGATTCTTTTATGGCTGGTGTTATGATTTCCACAACAAAATTTGCTCAACATGCTCTGGACCAGCTATTATTTATGACTAATATCTTCTTACCTGTGTGAAACTTATATTCTTGGCTTGTAATAGTTATCCATACTCTTTAGTATTTAGACACATTTATCTTTTGGATCACTTGGAGGTGCACTTCACATTTATTATTTTACTGTCTTTTGTCTTGCAAATACCATGTGTTGTAATGGTTGGTTTATTATGTGTTATCCTAATTTTGGAAGATAACATTAGACATGCCTTATTTCCAAAATGTTTTGGGATCCATTTATATAATCTCTTAACATTGAGTAAAGTCAAGGTGTGGACTTAACCCATGATTTCTTGTTATTGGTCAATGGAGTCATTATTCATCCGGTGACATATCATTAAAAAATGTACCCTAAACTTTTATATGTACCTTGTCAATCTACAAATTATATTTTCTAATTAGTTAGTTAGTTGATGGAGAAAGTAAAAATTATATTTTCTATTTAGTCAGTTAGTTGATGGAGAAAGTAAGTAGACAAACAAGTTTAAAGGTTTGGTGTAATCTACATGTCAAATCTAAAATGCAACCATTTAAGAAAAATGAAATAAATGTTAGCAAACTATTTAGTCACATCTTTATAATGTTATTTTTACTGAAAAAAAAAATACTAAATATTTTTAGCAATAATTTTAAAATATTGTCTCTTTATTTAAAAAAAGTTACTAAAAATTTTTAATAATATTTTTGTAGTGTTACTTTTTTATTAAAAAAATTTAATAACATTTTTAAAATTTTATCTTTTTATTAAATAAATTTTACAAAAGTTATTTAGTGATGATATCTTTATACATGTTTCTATTGATAAATATAAATGTTACTAAAAACTTTTAGTAACAAAATATACTTAACATTTTATTCGGTAAGTTAGTAATATTTTATTTGATTTAATAACACTAATTATTATATATATAGTGAGGGTCAGTTGTTCTTATCCATAAACTGCTTCATACTTTCTTTTGCTCTTCTTTAATTGAAACTTGATTCACTTCATCATCTCTTCTTCTCTTTTGCTTAAGCTTCTATTCACTAGTTCCACTTTTTATTTCCTGGAAGGTAAGGAAATTAATTGCTGTTAGTTGTCCATACATTATATAAGGAGTAAATTTAGCAGCAATGTGATCAGAAGTATTATACTATCATTCAGTTAAAGGCAACCACTTTGACCATTTATGAGGAGCATCATTGCGCATGCATCTCATATAAGTTTCCAAACATCTATTTACCACCTCAATTTGACAATCAGTCCAGGAATGATAGCTTGATGAAAACCAAACTTAGACCCTAAGAACATAAAGTGCCAAAACTGGCCGATTAAAATGGAATCTCTATCACTGGTGATAGTATTTAGAAATCCATTCAACTGAAACACATTATCCGGATAAGATTGAGCCACATCACTAGTTGTATAAGGATGAGACAAATCCATGAAGTGCCCAACTTTGCTTAACCTATCTACCACCACAAATACTACCTTGTTACCAAATGAATTAGGCAAGCCCTTAATGAAATCCATAGTGACATGCTGTCAAATTTTTTCAGGAACCAGAAGAGGTTGAATTAGCCTAGGAGACCACGTAGTGTCATATTTGCATTGCTGACAAATTTTGCATTGCTGGATAAACTTCTGGATGACATTGATCAACCCTTTCCAATACACAACAACTTTAACCCTCTTCATGCTAGCCATTTTAAGATCTCCTCCCTCATTCCTTTTCTCCGTAGTTCACCTTGCTGCCATTTATAATTTTTGTGAGAAATCGATCCCTCTTAAACTTCCTTAATTAAATTTTATAAGTTAGTATCATTCACCCAAGACAAATGAATTTTATCTACCAAGTCAGCTTGCAACTGGTGAGAAGTATACTATTATATTCCACTACATCTCTTCTTGAAAGAGCATATGCACTCATTTTCTTGCCCTTTTTTTAAGTCAAACTCCATGAGTTTAACCATTCACTACTGTTGGAAATCCGTTGACAACCTCTGATCCAGTATCTACTTAAGGTTGTAATGATCAGTTCTGATAATAAAATGTCTGTTCAACAAATAATGTCTCCATAACTGCAAAAGAAAACAACTAATAACTCCTTCTCATATGTAGACAAATTGTTGTTGCAGATTAAGGATTATGCTGATATAAGCTAAAGGGTGTTAGTCATGCATAATAAATGTCCCTATTCCACCACTCGAAGCATCAACTTCTACTACAAAAACTTAAGAAAAATTAGGAAAAGCTAAAATTGGACTACAATTGAGTAATTCTTTGATTTTCTAAAATGCCAATTTAGCATCTTTGGTCCAAGTGAAGCCATTTTCTTTTAACATGTCAGTTAAAGGTTTTGCAACTACTCCATACCCCTTTACAAACCTTCTATATATCCAGCAAGACCAAGAAACCATCCTTAGATATTTAATAGTCTGCGGAAGAGGCCAATTGAGAATAACTTCTATTTTACTTGGATCTGTAGTTACACCTGAACCAGAAATAAAATGACCAAGATATTCTACTTTACTGATAGCAAAATAACACTCACTCCACTTAGCAAAAAAGCAATTGCTTCTAAGAGTAAGTAACACCTGTTTAAGATGGTCCACGTGCTCTTCCACATTCTTAGTATATACCAAAATGTCGTCAAAGAAGACCAATAAGAATCGTCTTAAGAATTTCTGAAACACCGCATTCATTAACCCCTGAAAAGTTGTGGCGGGTATTAGTGAGGCCAAATGACATCACTACATATTCATAATGTTGAGTCTTAAAAGTTGTCTTGTGTACGTCCAAAGGAGCCATCCTTAGTTGATTATACTCGCATCTAAGGTCAATCTTGGAGAAGATTAAAGATAAAAGCTCTGACTCAATTTCATGATTCGTGCCCAAAATATTAAGATTTCTGCATTTCAAAGAAAAGGGTTGTATTGTTTTGTTTTCTTGAAGTGTAACAAATTTGGATTCAATTGATTTCTACAAGATTACTAAAGGAGAAACTATATGATGCATTAACCAAAGCTTTTATACCAATTATTAAAGTTTTTAAAAGAAATTTTGAATCATGTGAGACACACAGTATAACATGTTCTCATCAAACAACTAGAGCATTGTCTTAAGGGAATGAAAAGCAACTAAGCTTCAAAATATTTCAATAAATGCCTCTTTCCATGCTACTTCTGTAATGACAACTATTTGAGTTTGATGAACGCAGCCTTTGCTTCCCAATGCAGCAGAATCAGCGCGTTTCATTCAGGCTTTGAACCAATAGCAAAGAAATCAATGATGACTTCTAAAGGCATGCCCTTTGTTTCGGGAACTTTCAAGTAGACAAATATCCATGCAGCAATGCATCCAATTACGAACAATCCAATGACCCCGGTAAGGCCTAGGAGTTGGAGCAAGAAGGGAAATGAAGAAGTCACTATTAAGATGCAGATCCAGAACGTAAGGGAGCAAATAGAAATGCATATTCCACGAACACTTGTTGGGAAGATTTCTGAACACAAGATGTTGGGAATCGCACCCAATCCCATGCAGAAGCAGCTTTCGTATACCATCACACTCACTGCAGTCACTATTGCATTGAGGGTAGCACTCATGTGAAATAGGTCCCGGAGTATTAGTACCATGAGAGACACTATCAGAATGGGTATTGTGTATAACATTATTGACCTGTCATGGGAAAATATACAATGCCATTGTCATAACTTGCTGCATTTTAGTTTTTGTTGCACTAATAAGATGGAACCAATACATTGTCACTTTTTGTAAAAAAAAAAAAAAAAATTGTGAAAAGGCTAATCAATGTACCTCCTGCCAGCAATATCCATGAGCCTCATGGAAAGGGCAATACAAGGAAGCATTGCGAATGTTGTAACGATATTTACGAGTAATGAAGCAGATGTTGAACTAATACCGAAATTTGACAGAAGTGCTCCAACACCTGCCTGGTCAAGAATCTGGGGAGCGTAGTATAGAAATCCATTTATGCCAGCAGCCTGCAACACAAATTTTTATTTGTGAAATCTAAGAGAAGAAGCATGTGTAAATTAGGCTTATTTACCTCTAATATTCAGATATAAAGACATAACTTTAATAAAAACCTGAACAAAATTATGGACTTTTAAAATCTAAGAGTCCTGTAGGGAGGGTTTTCTTGCAATTGTTCTACGGGCCTAGTGTAGCGTGTACTAGAATATAAGTGTAACCACACAAAAAAATGCAATTATTATAATTTTCGTGACAACAATCTCCTTTGCTAACAGCCCATTTTAACACTTGAGGAAAAAAAAACTGGGAAACATCGTGTACTCAGCATATGGCAAAGAGCTTCGAAGATTAACTATAGAATTGAATTGAAGTTCTTGGGTTGTTTTCTAGAGTAAGTTTGCAAGAAGGGTCAGGTTGAAATATTGTATATTCAAGGGTTGGGTTGGTTATATATAACAACCAACCTTTTAGAGTATAAGTGTTAAAGATATCCAGAACAGGAAGAATTGTGATTCTCTTGATTTTGTTAAATTTGAAGAAAAGTTCAGAGGGAGGATGAGAGGTGGCATCATTCCAAAGGCATGTGGAAAACATACTAATGAAAGACCACAATCAGCTGATTCAGTAACAACCAAAGACTCCGTTTGTTGATATTGATCAATTCTACTAGCTGAGAAATACCTCATTAAGAACCATTACCCGATATTTGGCATACACAATTATCAAAACAACACCTTAATACCAAACTCGTCAAAAGGAAAACTAGAAGCTTGTAGGGTATTGTTATACCAATTAGTAATTTGGTCCCTTTTTCAGATAAACTTTTCATGACCTACTTATAGAGTAGAAAATAAATAAAGAAGTAAAATTAATCAAACCAAATTACTTATTTTAACTTCTCATTTTTTCTTTCGGGTAAGTGTTTATCAAGAAGTTTTTCTAATAATGAAGGATCTAGTTTTGGTTTACCTGCTGAAGAAGTTGTAGTCCAACTCCAACAGCTAATGCACGCCTAACTCCTATATCTGACAAACCAGCAAAACCTGTACGTTTGGCAGCATTTTCTGGTTTCATGCTGATATTCTTAGGGCAAAGAACTGAGTGGCTGATAAGTGCAGATGCCTGAAAAGTCTCACTGCCTTCTGCATTCAAGTCATAGCCCTCAGGAAATGGATCTTGTTGAACAGCACTAGGATCTGCACGCAGATAAACCCTTTGGAGCCCCCTTTCCCTTCCTCCACCCTCGGCTGATTTATAAACCAATTTCCAACCTCCACCAATGTCAGTGTTCTTAGGCACTTGGTTGCCATCATTATTCCCTGTTCCTACTAAAGCATCCTTGTATCCAAAAGCCTTGTCCCTATCCACAGCACTGCTTTGTGCTGAAAGTAATGGAGCATTCAAATTGTCAGTGCTCTGATATGTGTCTCCCATTAGCATGGCTCTCGAACCGCCAGAATCAAGGGGCGGGGGATTGATATCGTGGACGCTCCCAAAGAGATTGACTAGAGGGTCTTTGAGATTTGCAGCCTGTGCAACAATGCTTCCTTGGCGAGACAAGCCTAACGTGCTGCGAGATATTATGCTACCTTGTGCACTCACTTGTTGGGCAACCATTGAAACTCCTCCTTGGTTCGGTCCATAGAGCTTTATGCAATCTCTCCCTGCTTCCTTGTTGGCCATGAGGTCACCGGCAGGGGTAACTATGTACTCTTCTAAAGTGGTGGTTTTACCCGCCGGACTCATTCCCTCAGCCAGCAAAGCCAGTTCCCCTATACATCAAACCAAACTCCAAATCAGTATTCATAATGGTGTTGAACATGTTTTAAGAGATTATGATGCAGATGGGAAAATATTAAGTAATGGAAAGGACGTTAGAATTATTGAGGGAGATAGGTGGAATGACCTGAAACATCTTCAGTGTCTCGAAGTCTTTGCAGAACTTTCTTAGCCTCAGTGATTCTCCCTTTACTGACAAGCCAAGGAGGAGATTCAGGGAGATAAAAGACAGCTAGACAAAAGTAAGCAACAGAAGGAATAGACACGACAGCAAGCATTGCTCTCCAACTTGGAGAGTCGAGCAAGGACAATGAGAAGACCATGATATAGGCCAGAAACATTCCCGTAGAGCAGGAAAACTGTGGGAGAGTATTGAGAGTGCCTCTGATGTCAGGTGGTGCAATCTCTGATATGTAGAGAGGAGTGAGTGTTATGGCCAGTGCAAGGGCTATTCCATCCAATAGCCTCGAAAACAGAACCACAGTAACATTGGGGGCCCACAGCATCACCAATCCGCTCAAGAAAAACATGGTCGATGATGCTATCAGCATAGGACGCCTTCCTAGCATGTCAGAAACTGTCCCAGAGAATATCGTAACAACAGTGCCAGTGATAAATGATGTGGACATAATTAGCCCCTCTAGAGTGGGGTCTGTCTCCAGCTTGAACTCTTTTTTTATGTAGGTCATTCCCCCTGCATGCATGCATGCACGTAATCAGATATAATGCCAATGCCATTGACCACCCAACAACATAAGTTTCTTGTTAACCTTGTAAATTTTGTGATTTGGAATATTTGTTTCATGTATAAACTTTTCTAGACTATCATATAATTTTCAAACATACTAATGGAATATGGGATGATTGTATAACAAATTCATAATAGAGAATAAAATCTTTGATAAAATAAGAGTGTGTATAATATACACCTGCAATGGTTGAACTATCCCATCCAACCAGAACATTCCCAACTGTAGCAGCAATGGCAACAATCACAACCTCCCTCATTGTTTTTGTGGGCTGATGAGAACGTAATTAACAAAAAACTCCAAATCCAGAACACAATGTGGGTGACATGTATGTATATATATATATTCAGATAAAAAACCTTGGACTGATATTCTTCAGAGATCTGTATCTTCAATGAAAAAGGTTATGATCCAGATAGTGGAGCTTTGGCAACAATACCAAACTTTGAACACGCTCTAAAGTGAACACATTTTAGTTTTAGTTTATTTGTTTCACACGTGTACGGTTTTCATTAATGTGTCCGAAGTTTTTAAGGTGACCTCAACGTTTGCATTATCTATGGTCTGGAAATTCAACTGCTGAAGTGGGATTGTGTTTAGTTAATTGATTGAAAGTCAAAGGAGCAATGACAACCCCAAGTTTCTTGGATGCATGACAAGTTATACTGAAAACGAAACCTCTGCAAAATTTTTGTGGGTGAGATGGCCCCATGATCATATTTTACTATTTTAGAACACCAAGGGGTAGTGATTAGCACTATAATAGGATCAAAACATCGCATGCCACCATTGATCCATCTAATCTCAATTTTTTGAACCTAATTAATGTAATAGTTCATTTATAACTACTATAAGTGTGTTGTTTAATTAATCGTTGTTTGAAGGATGATGACTGTTTACATTCAGTGCTAAAATTTGAAAATATTACAATTTTTTATTTTAAGCCTTCAAGACTGGAAGTGTTAAATTTTAATAGTTAAAGTTTGGGAGGTGCATTTTATATTCATCTAAACACCCGCTCGATCATTTATTTAGAAGTACATTTTACAGAGTTTTTTTTTTTCTTTGCTACTAGATAAGATATGTTTATCTATAAAACTTTACTATCTCAATTTATTTATTTTTCTATGCACTTTATTTCGTTAATTGTTTGTCCATTTTAATTTAAAAATAATCTCATATTATAATTTAAATTTTTTATTGTACATCTAAAATATAATTTATATATTTGAAAATATTTTATTTCCTACGAGTTTTAATAATAATATGTTTTATACATTTTTTAAATTATTTAGTACGAACTAAATGAAAATTACATTAAAAAATATTTATTGAGTGTAACGTGTACAAACTGAATACTAATTTTTTTGTGTACAGCTAAAATACTAGTTAGTAATAACATTTAACTTATTTAAAACTGGTTTACTACGAAATAAAAAAATAATAGTTATCTTAATATGATCTTAAATGTGTCGTTAACTCAATTGAAATATTGGATTAATAATCACCAATAATTAAATTGTATGAGCCAATATAATATTTAAATTTTTATTATTATATGTTGAGTTGATGATTTGTTTACTGGAGGCACTAAACTAAATTGGATTTTAGAACACCTCTCCAAATCTAAATAGGATATATCTTCTTATGTTTTTTAATATCATAATCTACTTGGCCTTTTATCTCTTTCAATATATCATCTTTAATGTCCTTCATTACAATTTTGATTTTATTTCTTAAAATCATATTAAAATATTTTTTTTTGTTAAGAGATACATTTTTAATTCTTTATGATAAATCTAAACATAATCTTTTTTGTACTTTAAAAATATGATATATCATCTTAATCTTTTTATGCTTAATGAGTAGAAAAATATATTTAAAAAAATGTACTCCTTTTTCAACTAAAATATCAAATTAGAGATTACTAATCAAACTAATAAATCGGTAGTTGAATTACATGAATAAATAATATAATATTTATAAATATTATTTGTGACCCACATGTCTGAACCAGATTTTACACTACTCCAATATAGATCTAATGTATCTTCTTACTTTTCATATATAATCTGAATGTGTTTCACTCCTTATTTCTTTCAATACATCATTTTAATATATTTATTACCTTAAATTTTAATATTTTTAAAAGATATACCAATAATTAAAAACAACAATATATCACAACGTAAATTTTTTATCATAAATCTAAAATAGAATTTACATGTTCAAAAATATTTATTTATTATAGTATAATGTATACATTTAAAAGTGTTCATTTATTATAAACTTTGATGGTACATTTATTTCATCTAATGCACATATTAAAATTAATTAAAAATGTAAAAGTAAATAAATAAATGAAAAACGTTTTCTCTGCATGTGCTACGGCCCAATAGAAATCACGAAAGCCCATCTTGAGCCGAAGAGTGATGGAAGAAAACAAAAACCAACAAAGGATGCGTATATAAGTCACGGGTTTCCCTTCATATCAGACCCTGTTGCTGTTCCCTCTTCTAGTAGCCGCAGTTGCCAAACTCTTCACCAAGAAGAGGTAACGGCAGCGAACACTGCGTTTTCCACGCGCTTCCTTCCTTTTTTTCTCAGCGTTGCCAAAGCGCTTCTGTAAGCGTTTTCCGTTTGATCTATAGTTGCATTTTGTGGTTTTTAATTTATTCTAAGGGCCGTGGGTTTATGCCTTTTGCGATTTCCGCTTTTTTGTTCTTGTGGTAGGTCTGTTAGGGTTTCTGTTTGGGTTCTTGGAAGAGCATGGTGGGGGTCCGGGTAAGTAATGAGAAAGAACTTTCCGTTATGGAGAAAGGTGCTTACAATGATTCGCAGTTAGTCACTCACTTCAGAGGTGTACTTGTTGCAGTCACAACGGTAAGCTTGTTAACTCATATACGAAGAACAATTCAAAATGACTGAATATTATTTTGTATTATCCGTGCCTAATTATGCATCCCTGACAGATGGAACAGACCAAATTTTATAAACTGAGCTCTACAACAGATTTCCTAGAAAATATTTAGCTATATCACATACTAACAAGACTCCTAAATGTAGATAGCAAAACTGAAAGGATGAAAAAAAAATCAACTGACCATAAACTAACAGATTATTGCTAACATAATATAATGGAAAAAAGAAACATGTAACTTCAAATATATATATTTTTTGACTCAGTCAACAAATCCTCCACGTGCTCCTTGCAGCAGTTTATTTCGGAATCATCTAGTATGCCAGGATGACTTTGTTATAATATCTTCTAAGTTTTCTTTTGTACTACAATAATCCAGCTCAATTACACCATCATTGCATAATCTCTCAAGAAAAAAAACCTGACATCAATGTAGGAACATTATCACAAAATATCACATGCTAACAATGGTCTGGATGCTCCAAACTCTTCTCATCCAAACACATTGACATGCAGATAATAAGCTGTTGCAATAAACAAGGCTTTAGTTCTAACCAAGGTTGCTTCTTTGACGTCACACCACCCCATGTATAATATGTGTTTTTTCTATCTTCATGATCTTTTATAATCATTGTCAGTATAAGCAAACGTTCTTGATTTTGACTAGCCTTATAGAAAAATAGTAGATTTTGAGTGTTTTGTAAAAATTTCAAAATTCACTGTGCAGCGATCCTCCTTTGGGTGATCCATAAAGTGACTGATTGACTGACATAATGTTAGTTTTATAGCTCTTGACTTGGTGATAAATGTTTGATCCAAGACACTATGGCTGAAGTGACCATAAGTGCTAATCTTGAGCTGGTGGTACAAAACTGACCGTGCAAAGTTGGGAAACAACAATCATGCTATTGGTGCTCATAGAGATTTCGAAAAGAAGTCCCTTTTCATGAAACACTCTACACTTATTTTGCTTTGTTTCAAGACTCAATATTTTCAGTAGAAGTTACACCACACTAAATAAATTATTTTTAACTCAGGCACACAAAATACATCACCAACCAAATGAGTAACTCCTTTAATCAAATATATGGGCTTGACTACAATAATACTTTCTCTATGGTAACCAAAATGACTACTGATAGACTTTTGTTTGCAATGGTTGCTATTTGTCATTGGCCTCTTCATCAATTAGATAATAAGAATGCTTCTCTGCATGGAGATCTTGAGAAAGGGGCCTAGAGCAACCTCCTAGGTTTGTTGCTCAAGGGCAGTCTAGTTAGGTTTGTAAAAGCTCTCTCTATGGCAAGCAATCTCCACGTGCTTGGTTTGGAAAGTTCACCCCCACATTGTTCAAACCTTTGGACTGAAATGCAGTGAGGCAGATCAATTTGTTTTCTATTGTCATACCTTCCCTGAAAATGAGTGTATCAGTTGAATTTTGTACCATAAATAACTTGCTTCCTTAGTAGTTTCAACATAATTTGCTTTGCTGCCTTGTGGTGTTTTTGGACATTCATATTGTTCAAAATCATGGCGGTAATAACACCTTATTATAGCCTTGTCCACTGATTGTTTTGAGTACAACTTCATTAATTGCCTCCTAAGTTTTCTTCTCATTCTCTATCTATACAACATCGAGTGTATGTTTGGGAATCCCTAGATCAATAAGATTCCAATATTCTTTCAACCTGAAGAAGTCTATTCTCGTGTAGTTTCTATGCCATGGTCGAAGTCTGTTACTTCCCTATGCTAGAAACCCCACCTGCTTTGATACCAGATGTTAACTCAGGTATGAAAAACAATTTAAAATGAATGAATATTATTTTGTATTATTCATTCATAATTGTGCATCCTTGACAAATGAAAGAGGTCAAGCTTTATAGACTTAGCTCTACAACAAACTTCCTAGAAATCAGCTAGCTATGTCACATACTAACAACACACTCCTAAATGTAGATAGCAAAACAAAACCAAGAAAGAAAAGGGTAACATAACAGAAGAAATGTGGATAATGAACAACAATAACATAACTTCAAATATATTTTTTGACTCAGTCTACAGAGCTATTCTAGATTTTGGAAATTGTTATAGGTTCTTTTCAATTCAATTTTTATCTTTCTACTAACAAAGGAAATAAAAGATGAATTGTTGTGGCTCAGGGTGATAGAGAGAATTACGATGAGCTTGTTGGTTATTTGCACCCAAAGAAGAATCTTAGTCCCGATGAAGTTGCATTACTTGTGGTAGGTTACTGAGTTAAGGATCATAACAAAGTGAAATGTTGTTGCGTAGTTTTGGGAGCTTAAATCTAGAAGCCATTGTGCTAATCAAGTTTTGTAATGTTACAACCTACTGATGCAGACAACATTGAAGGCACTCTCTGGAGCAGTGTCCTATATAGATTCTGTCCATCACGAATCCCTTCTCTTTGCTGTAAGATTCTATTGCAGTTTTCCATGTCGTGTTTGGGACTTCAAATTTCTTCCTCAATGGGGGATGATTTGAGGATATGATTGATTTTGATGGAATTTTTGTTCAGGTTTCAAGAATGAGCCTCTGGAATTATGGAATTGAGGTTATGGATGCACTGCTGGAACTCATTGTATCCTTGGTACATAATGTTTTTGCATCACCACTGGATCTTAGTAATTATAGAGCTAATTGTGGATTTCTTTTAATATGAGGCTTATGTCTTTTTCTGCAGGCTGCTTCCAATGGAAAATACATTGATTGGTGTTTGGAAATGCTTGTGAAACATTTTGTGCCTCCTTTTTACCTCTTAGATTCTCTGAAACAGGAGAATGCAATTGATAGGAAATATAAAGTTCTGTCTCGAGTGCACGCGGCTTTGAAAGATATAGCTGATTTGGTGCCTCTTGCACCCTTGCGACTATCTCCTATAGTTGTCCAGAATATGCCTAGTGTCTTTAGTAATGAGCCTGTGAGTTCATACAATTTTCTCTAGAGGCTACTAAGTGAATTTGTTTTGTATTACTATCATGTGATGATGTATATATTAGCTTGATGCCAATTGGTCATTATATATTTTTTGATTGTCAATTATGCATTCAGTAATCAGTATATGAACTGTTCACTACTTTTACCTTGTGTGCATATTTGGCTAGCTTAGGGGCACTATGAATTATGTAGGCTGTATTAAGACTTTATGTCGTTGTTCTTGAATTATTTAATATCATAAAGTATGGTGGTTATTTTCTTTAGTTTTACTCTTTAGTGTGTATTTTGATTTAAAAATAGTATGTAGAAGCACATTATTTTGTTGATATAGACTATGGAGAGGTTGTCTAGTGCTAACTTATTCAAAATTTTGTAACATCTTTTACATCAGGGTTCACATTTTTTTTTGCCTGTAGGAGATTGTCATGTATGTTGAGAATATGTTAAAGCTGGAGAGTGGTGCAGTTGGAGAAACTGTTGGTTCTACGATGCTGCCTGCTCTTGTGGATAGGTTGCTAGAGTTGGATGTAAGTTAACCTAATGAACTCTTTTTGTCAAAGAAAAGCTGGGTCATTTGGCCTTCCTTATAGTTCTTTTTGCTAGTTGTAGGTGGAAATTGGATGGGATGGTATCTTGCAAGAAGACGGAGGCATATTTGATATGGAGTTAGAAGATATTTCTAAATTATCAGACGACTATCAGAATTTTGATAGTATGGTATGTTTATTATTTATTTGAAATTCATGTTGTGGTTTAGTGATGGAACAGTACTTGGAAATTTAAAATGACCGAGCTGAGTTTATTTGGTTAGCTCTAAAAAATAAAGCCAATTTAATTAGATTTGCTTGAAGAAGAAAATTCTTTTATTCATATCCTCGACTCTGTATTGGTTGTCTGGTTTATGTCCATTTTTGTATTTTTATTTGTGTTGTGAAGTTGTTTAGTTTCTTACTCCTAATGCGTTGTCTTATGACTTTTTTGACTTAACTTTACAGTCTCAGTCAGAGTTGTTAAATAGGAAAAATTTGCAAGGCAACCTGGTTGTTCAAAAATTAGATAGCCTCATTGTGCTGGCTTTCTTGCACCTTGAATCCTGTCAAAGTAGTGGCCGTTTGACTGAGGTATTTCCATCTATAAAATTACACATATAGTGCACATCAGGGGGCACGCTACATATTCAAACAGTTCATCAACATGGCTTCATAGTAATATACTTCTTTGTTATCTTTGATTAGGTATTCGATATTTTACTACCTTCATTTCAGAGAACTGTATTGAATGCATACAACTCAAAATTTACCCAGGTACTTTTGTTTAATCATTACTCTTTCTAACCTGTCTTATGTTTCTTGCTTGCACTATTTCTGAGAATTGTGTTCTCATTAGTGCCCTATATTTGTTCCAGTTTGTGATGTTCTATGCGTGTGCATTGGACCCTGAAGGTTGTGGTGTGAAATTTGCTATGGTTCTTGCAGATATGTTTGGTTGTGATGTTAATCCCACTATTACAAGGTACTTGTGTTAAAAAATTAAATCCACCCAATCCACCAGGTTTAATGATGAACTACATAGATGTGATGGGACTTATGTATGCAGCTGTGAAATTTGGCAAAATTGGTTTTTACTGCCTTAGTGTGTTCTTTCATTTTATGACGTCTTGGTAATCAATAATGATCAAGTTACAGCAATGATGAACTCTGTCTTTGGTTACTGCCGCAGCTTGAATGATAACCCCTTAAAACTTTGTAAATATACTGTTATACGGCTTGATGAGGCTATTTTATGCAACATAATTCTATTCTGTTGTAAAAATGAGTTATGCATTCTGCTACTACTAAACATGGAATGCTTTTTTATCATAATAAATGAACATTGTCATGTGGTGCATAAATTTGTGTTATTAAACTGTAAATATTTTTTTATAATCATATTCATAGAACATTTGACATTGGTTATTGTCTTCTTCGTTGCAGGATGAGTGCTGTTACTTATCTTGCTAGTTACCTGTCTCGTGCAAAGTTCCTTTCTGCTGCATTAGTCACTACCATCATACAAAGGTTTGGAAACATTTTTAATATCCACTGTTCATTATGACCAAATAAGTTTTCTTTGTTCTGTAGTAAAATAAAAAATTGTTATAAATTGATTTTATGGGCTTTTGTTGAGATTTCAGCTTGGTTGATCAGTGCTATGCATATTGCAAATTACATGATTTTGATATGAACCCACGAGCACATCAAGTTTTTTATTCAGGGTGCCAGGTGAGTCTGATCACATTTGATCTTTTGGATGCCTTTTCATGTTATAGCCACTATCATTTTCTTCGAAGTATTCTTATTTTGTTTATTATGTCTCTTTTTGGTGTAAGCAGGCCATCATGTATATTCTGTGTTTTCGCATGAGATCTCTGATGGACATTCCTCGGCTTAAATTGAAGCTACTTAATATGCCCATGGAGGCAATCTGGAAACATAAATTGAGTCCGTTGAAGGTGAGGGACTTGTTAGTTTTCATGGTCAGGATTTTTAATGATAAACATCATGTAGGATTTTGTGTATAAAAGGATGAGGAAAAACTGATTTATAGGAGAAGAAAATAATAAAATGGCCAAGCTAATTTATAATTTTTTTGTTGGGTTTTTCAATTAGTTTATTTTTAATTAATGCATTAACAAATTTATCTTCTGGAAAATTCAATTCATTTTGTATTTTATTTTATTTTTTATAAGTATTTATGAAAAAGATTATCTAGTCAGACACTGTTCTTGGTCCTCGCGACATTTGAAAGGGAGAAGTTTGCACTTTGTCTGAACTCTTTCTTGCAACGTTTGCTTCCTGTCTTAAATAAAACTTTGAAGATTGATATGAATTTCTCTACCAGGTTTGTTTGCCTACTGTAGTAGTGGAATTTCTCAGACAGGCAAAGGCTGCTCAACTTTTCATGGCATCAGAGTCATTTGTTTTCAATGACGTGCTCGAGTCTGATCTTTCCAAGGCTTTTGGGGGGATGGATAGACTCGACTTGTTCTTTCCATTTGATCCATGTTTATTGAAGAAAAGTGAAAGGTTGGTTTTATTCAACTGAATTTCTCTGATTTGATCTTAACATTTTCTCTAGTTAATTATCATGCTTGTGCTGATTTTGCTGTCCACTCCATCTATCAATGCGAACTTCACTAGCTACATAAGACCACATTTTGTTCGCTGGTCCAAAGTCAGAACTACATATGATGATGACATTGACGAAGTCAGTGACCTTGGTAGTGAAGTATCGGCTGATGATTTTGTTGACAGGAATGCAGAAGATATTATTGATGGTGATGTGATGGTAACTGTTGAAGATCTCGATTTTAACCCTGACTTGAACAAAATGTCCATCACGCCCAAAAATTCTTTGAAATATGCTATACGAATGCCAGCAAGAATCAGACCTTCCACTAGTCCAGAGTCTCTATAAATTATAGGAGCTAGTATTTGGGGTTATTGCAATTTTGGATTTGAGTCCAATACGATGAGGGAGTTACTTCAAAGGAAAAAAAAAAAGGTTGGAATACCTTTGATTGGAGTAATTCTTCACAGTTGGGCATAGTAAAAAGATAGGAAGTGGTCATATATCATCATTTTTGTAATTATCTGGTACTGTGTTAAGGTGAGTAGTAGGTGCAGCCAAGTTTCAAGATTCGTCCTCTGCCATCGTGTAATTGTAATCTATGTCAACGATACTAAGCCACATAAAATACAGTAGTTCATGGATTTGGTGGACATGTAGGCTTAACTTTATGTACCTAACTAATTTCTTGGAAATATTTTATTTTCAAATGTGAATAATATAATTCGAAAAGTCTAGTTGTTTATATTTTATTAATAGGCTTTTTGTTAAAGTAAATTTAGATAAGTCTCTTTGGAAATCAATTAGAGGTGAATTAGAGGTGATCCAAGAAAGTGTCACTGTTGGTTTGATTGGTTTACTCAGGAACTAGAATCGTGACTGGTATGCTTACTTTATCCAATGGAGAATGTATTAATCCGGATTTGGCATAAACAATTCAGTTTTAATTCGGTTAAACAAAAACACTAAGGCGTGGAATTTATTTATCTTTTTAAGTGTTGGGTTGTGTACATTTATTCAAATTAAATTCCTATATGCTCCAAAATTCTTGTTTTTGAATGCATTGGGTTGTTTGAATTAGTGAGAGAGTAATTAAATTATTTACCTTTTACTTTTATTATTTCTTTCATATAAAATAGAAGTTGTTTTTGGAATATAAAACGAATCAATATAAATTCTAATAGTTTCTGGTTTAAAACATTATAACAATTCTAAATTTTATTCCCCAGTTCAAAATATTTAACAAAATTTTACAATTTTAATTATTATCTTAAAAAAATTAAACACTAGTATAACATTTGTATTCCTACTTAAAAAAAAATACTTCTTTACAAATTTTAAACACTCGTACAAAATTTTAAACCCTACTTTAAAATTCTTCTAACCACTTTAAAATAATAAACTCTACTTTACCATTTTATTTCTTACTTTTAAATACTAAACCAAACATCAAGATTTTAATCACTAGATTAAATTAAACCAAAGTTTAATACCTATTTAAAATATTAAATCGTACTGTAAAATCTTAATCCTAGTTTAATATTAAACCATAATTTGTCATTTTTAATCCCTACCCAAAAATTGTAACCCTACTTTAAAAATTAAATCCCTATTTTAAAATATTTAAACCAATCTTTCAAACTTTTGTTACTAATTTAAAATTTTTAACCGCTACTTTAGATTTTTGTTCTCTAGCTCGTTACATTAAACCATATTTTAAATTTTAAAGTCATTCTTTAAATTATTAAAATCTAATTTATATACAGAAGAATAAAACAAAAAACATTACTCATTCTTAAACTTAACCTTCAGATATTAAACCATATTCTCTGTCGTAACAAAATTTTAACTTAATTCACTTTACCTAGGGATTCAGGGTAGGTTGACACAGTTAATTATGTATTATGACACAATCGATTATGTTCAAATATCCAAATAATCAATTATGTGTTCAATGTGTTTGAGAAGCTTATCTCTTGCGCTCATGGAAAGTGATTCCAATGGTACAAGCGTGGATCTTCAGCAACCTCCAAGTCCAAGCACGAAGAACATGGAGAGAAGGGAGAAACAGAGGTAATGAGAACAAAAAAGCATGACATTCTTTCTCCACAATGGGCTCTAGGGCGAATGTTCATGGGTTTTTAACATTGTGCAATGACATTTTAGTCAAATATTGTCACTCTTGGACCAATCTTAATTCTTTTGTTGAGTGTAAGTGTGCATGACAAGTGAGTAGCTACACTCATAAATCACTTGTTAGTGTGGAAAAAGATTATTTTTGCATACATGTACTCTCTAAACAGGGTCAAAAACAACCAATTAACCAATGTCAATGTGTGTTTCTTGTCATTTCAAATTTGGTTGACATGAATGAGAAATGAAGATGGAGTCCATAATCTTTTTTTGCCTTTCTTCACAAATAACTCAAACCAAATCCATTCAATTAGCCAACGCAAATCATCATCCTCCTTTCGTCAACAATAATAAACAGTTGGAAAGAAACACAAAGTTAAGTACAACCATATCGAAAATACTATTAAATTATCAAGTCAATATCATTTATTACATGGTAATTGACTTATGAACAACTATTTTACAGGATTCTATTACATTGTACTCATTTTCAAGTTGGGTATCACTATCACACAACCATACAATGATATAACTGTCACAACATTATCGACTTAGGATCAATCTTCTCTTAGGCACAATATTAAGTCTAAGGATAGAGAATAGAAAGGATATTATAGGAAGAAAGTTAAAAATTAATAAAGAGTTGAGTCGGTGAGTCTTAGTGGATTGGTGAGTCAGTAGTGGATAGTGGATTGGTGAGTCAATGGGTGTTAGTGGAGTTAGGTGAGTTTGTGGGTGTTATTAAAGTTAGGTGAGTAAGTGGGTGTTATTAAAGTTGGGTGAGTCGATGGTAGTGACTTATATAAAAACCGACATATGTTCGGGTGAGTGACTTTTTGGGGATTGTGTTGTTGGTAGGTGACATGAATATTTTTCCTATGTGAAATGATTAATTCCATTACTAACTTTGGCGGCTTTGATGTGAGAATATTAATAAAAAAATAGGTCTCATTTTTCCAATTTATACTATTCCAAGTGTTTGTAGTTTTTCTTCTTTGATAGTTTCTAACAATTTGGTCTGACCTGCCAGATCCGAGTGGGAATGGAGAAAATATTCAGTGTTGTGGAGAGGATGACCAGCGAACAGGGGAGAGTTTTGACAAAGGTAAAGGCAGAGGTCATAGCCATGAAAGAGAATTTCTTGGAACTCAAAGAATTGATATGTGACTCTCTACCTAATGGGTGAAAAACCTTTTGAAAGAATTTGATGATCTTTTTCCTGAAGAGATACCACATGGGCTACCACCTTTGAGGGGAATCGAACACCAAATTGACTTAATCCCTAGAGTCAGCCTACCCAATAGGCCAACATACAGGACGAACCCCGAAGAAACCAAAGAAATAGAGAGACAAGTTGATGACCTACTTAGAAAGGGTTGGGTTTAGAAGAGTTTTAGTCCTTGTGTAGTTCCTATGTTGTTGGTTCCTAAGAAAGACGAGTCTTGGAGAATGTACATTGATTGTCGTGCTGTCAACAACATAACTATAAAGTATAGACACCCAATCCCTAGGTAGATGACATGTTGGATGAATTGCATGGGGCAAATATCTTTTTTAAGATTGATCTTAAAAGTGGTTATCATCAAATTAGAATAAGAGGAGAAGACGAATGGAAAACCGCTTTTAAAACCAAGTTTGTTCTATATGAATGGTTAGTCATGCCTTTCGCTTTGACCAATGTCCCTAGCACTTTCATGAGATTAATGAACCATGTACATAGGGATTGTATAGGACGTTTTGTATTTGTCTAATTTGATGACATTTTAGTGTATAGTTAAAGTCTAGATGAAAAATGCACTTTTTTTTTCAAGGAACATGTCATTTTTTTTTAGATTCAAGGTTGGAAAGACGGTGTACAAGTTGACCTTGAGAAAATAAAGGTCATCCAAGAATGGCCCACCCAAAAAAGTGTAAGAGAAGTTAAGAGTTTTCATGTACTGGCTAGTTTTTATAGAAGATTTGTTCAGAACTTCTCTACCATAGCTGTTCTTCTTAACGAACTTGTTAAGAAGGATGTACCTTTTTATGGTTGACCATCAAGAAAATTTTTTCAAAACCTTACAACACAAATTGACCCATGCACTCATTCTAGGACTTCCAAGCTTTTCAAAAACTTTTTAACTAGAGTATGATGCCTCTAAGGTTGGGACAGGTGTTGTGTTAACCCAAGGCAGACATCTTATTGCATACTGTAGTAAAAAACTTAGAGGAGTCACCATGAATTATCCCACCTATAACAGAGAACTTTTGCTCTAAGTCACGCCCTTAAAACCTAGGAACATTACTTAGTGACGAATTCATCATTCATACTAATTATGAGTCACTAAAGTAAATAAGGGGGTAGGGAAAATTGAACAAGAGACATGTAAAGTGGGTAAAATATTTAGAAAAATTTCCAAATGTCATCAAACATAAAAAGGGAAAGAATAATGTGGTTGTTAGCGCTTTGTCCAAATGCCACACATTATTGGTCTCCTTGGGCTCTCAAATCTTAGGGTGGATGGATGACATAAAAGGATTGTTTGAGCGTGACGATAATTTTGCATCCACATTTGCATCATGTCTAAAGAAGGCTTTTGGTGGGTTCTATCTTTTTGAGGGATATCCTTTTAGAAAAGGAAAGCTTTGTATACCCAAGGATCTAGTAGAAAGCATCTTGTGAAAGATAGTCATGAGGGATGTCTCATGAGCCACTTAGGGGTTGATAAAACCTTAAATTTTTTGAAAAACAAATTTTACTGGCCCATATGAGAGTAAACGTCCAAAGACATTGTTCAAAATGCATAACTTGTTTACAAGCTTAGTCCAAAGTAATGCCTTATGGATTCTAGGTCTCCTAAGAACCCAAAGGGGCTATGGTAGTGGATTGCTTTAGCAAGATGGCTCACTTTATACCCTACCACAATGTAGATGATGCTAGCTACATTTCAAGACTTCTTCAAATAAGTTGTCAGATTGCATGGTTTACTCCGAGATTGCATGGTTTACTCCGAACTATAGTGTCTGATAGGGATGTTAAGTTCCTTAGCCATTTTTTGAAAACTCTTTGGGAAAAGCTAGGAACTAAACTATTGTTTTGTCACATGTCATCCTCAGACTGATGGACAAACTGAGGTAGTGAATAGGTCTTTATCTACCTTGTTAAGGGTCATTCTAAAGGATAACAAAAAGTCTTGGAATAAATATCTTCCTCACATAGAATTTTCTTATAATTGAGTAGTCCACAAGACTATTAATCTTTCTCCTTTTGAGGTTGTATACGACTTTAATTCTCTCACACCTCTTGACTTATTACCTCTTCCCGGTACAACTTTATTTCATAAAGAAGGAGTATCCAAAGTAGAATTTTTCAAAAAAATTTCATGAGAAGATTAAAGAACAAATTGAAAAATAAACAAAAAAAAAATATGTTGAATACAACAACAAAGGGAGGAAGCAAATTACTTTTGAGGAAGGGGACTGATATGGCTACACTTGAGAAAAGACAAATTTCCCTCTCAGAGAAAGTCCAAGCTTAGTCCCAGAGGAGGTGGTCCATTCCAAGTCCTTCATAAGATCAATGATAATGCATATAGGTTAGACCTTCCAACAAATTACGGAGTTAGTCCTATTTTTTAACGTTTGTGATCTTACTCTTATTGCAGAGACTAATAATGAAGAAGAGGAATTGGATCTAAGGACAAATCCTTTTCAAGAAGGAGAGCCTAATTGAGGACCACATATAGGGTCACTCACAAGGGTCATGGCTAGAAGAATAAAGAAGGAAAAGGGGATGCAAAGACTCTTCTTTTATGGAGGGTACATTATTAGAATCTTCCTTGTCTTTTGTAAAGTCTTAGAGTAGAATCATTGTATAAGAGTATTTTTCCTTTGTATAAAAAACTAGAAGCTTAGGTGGACTAAGTTTTGGGTCAAAATGGAGTCAGTCATAACCTACATGACTATGCATACGTCAAGGGAGTTATGGAGCTTATAAACACTTAGAAAATGCACAATTTGAGAAATATGAAAATTGAAACATGTGTATGTGAATGCTTGATTTGTCAAAGGAATAAATATCAAGCATGTTCTCCTAACAGATTACTTCTGCCTTTGCCCATTTCGGATATGGTGTGGGAAGAGATTAGCATGGACTTCATAGTTCGATTACCCAAATCCGATGGGTATGATGCCATAATGGTTGTGATAGACAGGCTTAGTAAATATGGCACTTTATTCCTTTAAGACATTTGTATTCGACACGATTTGTTGTTGAAATTTTCACAAAGGAAATTATTAAATGGCATAGTATTCCCGCATCTATGGTAAGCGATCGTGACATAGTCTTTCTCAGTCGTTTTTGGGAAGATCTTTTCAATTTACAGGGCACTACATTGAAGATGAGCACAATTTATCATCCGAAGACAGATGGGCAAACGAAGGTGTTAAATATGGTGTTGGACACTTTTCTACTGTGTTTTAGTTCAGAACAATCCAAAATGTGGGTTAAATTCATACCATAGGTGAAGTACTGGTATAACACCAATTATCAGGCTGCTAGACAAACTCCCTTTCAAATTGTGTATGGGAGAGTGTCCCCTTCACTTGCACTATTCATACCAGGAGAAGCTATAATGGAAGCAGTGGCTCAAGATTTGTTGAACAGGGATGAAGCTTTGAAGAAACTAAAGTGTCACTTACACCGGGCTCAAGATCAGATGAGGAAGTATGCAAAGAAACATAGGATACCCTCTCCTATTCAAGTAGGGATATGGTTTTTTGAAAATCATACCTCATAGGCAACACTCTATGTCTATGAAGTCGCATCCAAAACTAGCGATGAGGTATTATCCACAACTACATGAAAACGCACTCATATACTCAGTTTTCCATGTTTCTCAATTGAAACGAGTAATAAAACAACAGTTAGTAGAGTCTAAGCTACCTTAGGATTTACAAATGCAGGGATCAAGTTCTTTGCCCCAACAAATTTTAGACAGACGAGTGGTTGATGATTGTGGGGAGTCCGTTCAACACATCCTTGTGCAGTGGGAGAAAGGAGGAGCAGAAGCAGTAATGTGGGAGTAAGTCGAAAACATGAAGATTCACTTTCCAAATTTTAACCATGAGGATAAGGTTGTTTCTGCCGAAGAAATTATTATTAGACACAATATTAACTAAGGACAGAAAATGGAAAATACATTATAGAAAGAAAATTAAAAGTTGAGTTAGTAGAGAGTTAAGTTGGTGAGTCTTAGTAGATTGGTGAGTCACTAGTGGATAGTGGATTAGTGAGTCAGTAGGTATTAGTGGAGTTAGGTGAGTCTCTGAGTGTTATTAAAGTTAGATGAGTTGGTGGTAGTGACCTATATAATAACTATCATATGTTTGGGTCAGAGGACTTTTAGAAATTATGTTGTTGGTAGATGAGAGAAATATTTTTCTAATGTGAAAGGATTAATTCCTTTGTTGACGGGTTTGACATGAAAATATTAATAAAAAAATTAGAAAAAGAAAAGTCTCAATTTTTTAATTTATAATTTATCCTGTTTGAGATGTTTGTTGTTTTTCTTGTTTAGTCGTTCCTAACATCGTCCTACGTCAACTTAAACCAATACGATGCTAAACTACAATGCAAGATACATCTAAACCTAACCTTGTCACGTGGGGCTTCATAGATAACCGACTTCACGTACGAAATATAGGCCTAAATATATGCACAAGGAGAGAGTTTTTACTTAGGAATCCTCATTCCACTTTTTCCACCACATAACCTTACTTGATTGTAGGAGTGCTTGCGAGTGCTACACTTAGAAGAGAATCTCATTCACCACCGCAGGCATTAATTTTTGAGCCAGCATCACAACACAAGTAATCTTACATGTGGTCGAAACATATCAAACACGAATACAAAAACAACAAATCCTAAAAATGGATATATACAGTGGTGAATATGTAATCTCTTTTGTGATGGTTACCACGTCACAGGGTGGAAAGAAAACACAAAAATCAAGTGTGATTATTCTGCCTTAAGATATCCATTAAGTGTAAATGTTAAATATACGAAAACACGTTCCATACTTCTTCATTTGGGTACATTATACGTGGAGACCGGCAAAACCACGAAATTTAGGATAAAGCAGTGCTTTACAAAAAAACCAACACCAAAATATTTAATCAAAATCGATTTGAATATTATACAATCAAAAGTATATTGCTGTGGTGCTTAGCTAATGAATAAGATATGTCACCCTAACCCAGTAAAAAGAAAACTAAAGCAGACCAATGTAGACAGCTTTTCCATGTAAAATATGTAGTTCACCCCAGCCCCAAACTCGGGGAACAGCTTACAATAAAGGGGGAAAATTGAATAATAATTGACGGTTTACAAGATCTATTCTTTAACGACAGACTCCAACCGAGAGTTAGTTGAAACTGCAGCCTTGAAATGAGGCTTGGAAGGGAAAACAAAAACAGAATTTGAAGAATTTGAAGGCTGGTATGCTGCTGAGTATCTCACTGAAGTCATAGAAAATTTAGGTAACTGTTGCATGCCTGAGACAAGTGGGACAAGTTTGTAACTGAGAATGTGCTCAGATTTTGGAAGAACATATACAGTGTCATTGTGATATCCGGATAATACAAAACTCTGTGCGTCCCCAAGTGAGTATTTGATTTCTTGCAGTAATTGTGTCTGGTTCGAAATTCTAATATAATACGTAAAGGGATCTCCCACCACGGCATAAGGGGGGCATTCAAAACTAACAATCAATGGTGGTAACTCCACGTTCACATCTGGAAGCTTTTGTTTAGTCACAACCCAAGATAATGTTGAAGTAGAAGCACCTTGCTCTTCAATCCCAAGGTCTCTACTCCATTTCAGACAGAGAGTTCCGAGACTGAGCTTAGAAACGTTCATATTGGAGCTGACTGAGAAAACCTTCTTGAACACTTCCCCAGGAACAAGAAGTGCGGGATTTGCAAGCTCCTCGCTTCCATGTTGAATAGAACAGGTCCTTTCAGCATCATCCTCTACTTCTATGCACATGGACTTTAACCTTAACGGCAACTCAGTGCAGTTTTTTGCACTAACGATGAGCACATTCTTTTGATTCAAAGGTAGTGATTCTGAATGATTAGACTCTGACGCTTGCTTGTTCTTAGAGAGTAGCAATGGGTCTCGCCTGAATGGCATCAAATAATGATGGTTAAGAACAATAGCATTGTGCCCCTCAATTTGCAAATTCTTGTGAACATGGACTGTCTGTGTATTTAATTCATTACTGTAAGGAGTATAACCCAAAGACACATATAACATGATTGGTTTAGGTCGGTGCCACTTGATTTCTAATTTGCATGACCAGGAATCTCCATTTTTAATAATGGGAACGGAAATTAATCCAAATGATTGCTGTATTTTCTTTATTTTGTCAGAGTCTAATTGAGAATCATCTTCTCCTTCTGGTCCAGATATACCAAGCAGCTGAACATGATGACTATCCACAGCATATGGCTCATTGTCCCTTGGACTAAACAAGCCACCCCCCTTCACATCCACAAGATTGATCTTCAATTCACCTGAGTAGACATCATGTCCTCTAGAAACCAATGTTACAGGTACCAAGAAAACTTCTCCCACCAATGCAGGACCTGAGGCACCAAGATGCAGATCTACCTGTGGGTCTGGTTCTTCAACTTGGGTGGACTTCTGACCAGATAACAGAAGAATCGGATCCTTTATTGGAACAGTTTGTACACAATCCTCCAATGTCCAAAGAGGTAAACTATCCAGAGAAGCAGGGCTTTCAGCTCTACAGCAGATTGACAAGTGTGATCCAATTTTTGCAATAACAGATAGGCATTCAAGTTTTCCACTTTTATCTGGAAATCATATATAATGAACCCAAATCACATTCAACATAAAATAGCTACGGTGAAAGCAATACTTCTAATGGTAAAAGATATGTATGTGCCAAGGTGGAAATAAGTGAGCATAAACCAACATTATACATACTGCTCCTCTACTACTATAGAACCAAGGATACTGAAATGACAGATCTTATTGAAAGACCACTCTGATAAATCCATACCAATTTTGAAAGACATACAGCAGCTTTCGCAAGATATATAAATGAAAAATCATCCCAGTGTTAGACAAAGATAGCATCATAAACAACAGAAATTATGGATCAAAAGATGCCAAGGCAGGGGGTATGGGATAATATTTGAAATGTACCAGCCTAGGTTATTTGCTTACGGAAACAATTGAAGGTGCACTGAACTTGACTTGACAGCTAAATAGGAAAATAAACCTTAGCTAAATAGGAAAAGTGTCTGACTTACCAGTTTGGATATCATAGGTCAACCTTAGCCATTTGTTTGATTCAAGCGAAAGTGACGATGCTGTCTCTGTTCGATGATGTTGAATACCATCACTAACTTCTACTGACTGAGACTTTTGGCCATTTGTAATGAAGAAATTGCAATTTGATTGGTTGAATTGGATTTCTAATCCATCAATCTCAACGGTAAGGGGTAAGTGCGAAAGAAGTGATACTGTAATCAAGGTTGATGCCCCAGGCTTGATTGTCTGTTCATGGAAAGCAACTGATGCCAGCATCACCAACCTAAGAGGACTGACAAGATCAACCTCAAGCTGAAGTGATTCATCTCTTGAGATCTTGAGATTACTTTGGTGTTCACTTGTTGCCAATCCAGAAGCTCCACTGACAAGCTCAAAGACCTCATTGTGTACAATTTCTCTTTGCAGTAGATTTGCAGGACCAGCTGGACCAGTGTCTCGCTGGACACCAGTATCAGACGATACTGGCAAAGCAGCCATTTCTAGGGAATACTCCACAAAATCTTTAATAGCACCATTTTTCCTAGAGCATTCTCGCAAGTAACCCAAAACATCCCATAATAAAGTAACCCATCCCTCTTTTCTGTATAGGCTTGCTATAGTATCAAAAAATTGTTTTGCATTACTGATGTCACCTTCAGCAAAATATTCTCTGGCCATCTGGAACCCACAGAAAGAGCTCATCCTCAGAATTTTAATACTGCTGTAGGATTCATATGCTTTTTTAAGAAGAGCTATAATTTCAAGTGAATCTCGGAACCTTTTTCCTTCAGAGATGGCGTAGCAGATGTATTCTTCATCACTGAGACTGTAAATCCAAATGAAAACAATAGTTTAAAAGATGATAGATATCAACATATGAAATCATTTACCACTCAATTAAAGACTTACGGTAGCATATCAACATTATCTCCTTGTTCAAGCAATCTAGCAAATTGACCCACATACACTGAAGGAACAACAGAATCAACAACACTATCATTCTCACTGCTAGTTTCTGACATTGAGATTGCAAGCTCCAGTGCTGATCTCTTCTCGCTCAAGTAGTGAGCTGCTAACTGTTTCACATAGATGAATACAATTTACCCAGAGAAGTTTATAAAAGAAACATATGAACTGATTCACAAAACAACTTTGCATGCACAAATAGATTAAAATAAATCATTACATTCTGATACAACATACATAAACACATTGCAAACACGTAAATATGTGAGTGAACAAGTGTGTAAAGGAAAGGACACTCACACACAGCACAGTTACAAGTTATGAAGGCACCAAGCTACTGATTTGAAGGTTGATAAGTGTGAATAGAGCCAAATGCAACAACAATTCCCAATATAAATTAAGAAAAGAAAAATGGTGAAAAGTGTGGACCAGGGAGGGAAAGAAAAAAAATAGCAATAGAAAAGGTAGAGTTCAAAAAAAATTAATTATAATCCATTTTATTAGTTTATCCTTTTTAAAAAACATATATTTAAGTTATATACTGACAATGAAATTTAGAAGTATCAAAAAGGATATAACAGTAGCACAGTTTCTCCAGTATCCCCCAAATTGGAGGGGCACAAAAATATAACTATTGAATATTTTGGAGTATTAGTTATGATATTTTCTGATTTCATGACAACATTTCCTTACCCTTCCCATAGTTTGCACCAAACATACCCATAATGTTTCATTAACATTAATCCTTGAAGCAAGCATAAATTAAGTAATAAACGGAATGGAAGCATTAATAGAGACCTAAATCATCTGAGAAACATATCAAAAAGCAAGTCGAGTCATAAAACTATGACATATTTGATTCACCAAAACCACCTAGAACATCTGTTGAATCCGAGACTTGCTATAAGTTCAAATTCATGCGAATCAAAGTAGACTCAAGATAGGTAGGAACTAGGCATACAGAACGAAAGAAGCTGAAGCTAAGATGACTCTCAGACAATATAATCCCAGAAGCATCAATGATCAAAATTAAATGAGATTGAAGCACTCATGGAAATTGATTGTTTGGATAGTCATTTTAGTTGTTAATCTTTAAACAATACAACACCACAATTAAAAAGACTGACAAGTGCATGAGGGTCACACTGAGAGGGGTCTGGGGAAGGTAGACGTATAAATCCTACCACAACAGAGGAGCTATTTCCTACATTTGAATCCAAACAGAGAAGTTGTCTGAATCCGTGACCACCAAGTCACAAGCTAGAAACCTACCGTTGTGTCAAAGCACTTATTATCATATGAGAATAAAAATCAAACCAGTATGACTAAACAATAGATAAATGTTTGAACACATGGCTTGACAGTTTCTTTCCTAGCAAGCAGCCGCTGCCAAGTAAAATGTCAGGTACCATAATGAAAATCTACAAAACATTGAGGAAAAAGGATTGGTGCTCCAGAGTAGATGTAAATGACAAATGAATGCAGCAAAGGTCAGACTGTTGTAATGGTGAGGGGATGAATCAAGAGAAAGTAGGATGTAGCAGGTACTAAGAAGATCTACAAACTTAAGGTAATTTTGAGATGTAGGGAGAAAAAACAAAGGCTGTAATGGGAAAATAGATTAAATATAAAGATATTTCAATTCAAGAGCAACGAAGTCCATAGAATAAATTTTAAGATGTTTCACACTAAGAATAAGACCAAAAATCTTCAAATATAATTTCAACATTCCTTGCTTTTGGAGATGACTTGGGCCTAGACTATTTCTAGTATGATGCCAAAGTTTATCCAATCTTAATGTTGGAGTACCTGCAAATGTTCATTCCTACAAATTTCATGCTCTAGAAGTCAATCTTGGGCCTGAGAGGTGTGTTAATGTCTTACATTGATTAGAAATATGATAGAAGAATGCCTCCTTCTAAGGGTATAGAGCAAACAAAAGTGGTAAAGTCATTTCCCTTTCTCAACATACAAGATAGTTAAAGAGAGGTCCTCACTTGGTAGTAATAGGCAGGATAATATTCCCACTCAGACATAGGTTTGGATGAAGTGCTTGGGACAATAGGTAAAGAGCCTTGAGTTATTTTTGAACTTGTCTCCAACAATTCACCAAATACCAAAAACTGCCTACTCATCCACTCCCAGTGAAGAAATATTCCTTCTGGTGCACCAACAAGCCTTTTATATGCATTCTTGTGCTGGCGAAACCACCCCACTGCTTCTGCAACCTTCCCACTGTGTAGTAACAAGGTTGATATTTTGAAATGTAATTGCTCAGATATAGTTTTTATCTCCACTAAGCGTTGTACTGCTGGCAACCTTGTTGTCACCCCAACTATCTGTAGTATAATACAAACAGAAAACACATGTTATAAAACTTTGCTTTGTGAATAAATATCTAGTAAGCACACAAACATGTAAAAGATAGAACACATGCAACTTTATCCAAATATAAGATTTTGAGTCCAAGACAAATTAAAGAAAAAAATAAGTAGAATTGAATTGAATCTGTTAAACATATGTACAACTATAAAGTTAGTTGCAATCAGTGCACTTCGAGGATGTGAAACATTGCTACTAACAAGGCTCTAACTTACGAGAGCAAAATATTAGGGACAATGATAAGCTTTCTTTTGCTAGTTCAACCAATAGACGCAAGGAAGGCATACAGCGCCAATAATAGTATTTTCAATCTAGGGTATATATCATGATCCATAAATGGTGAAACAAAATTAAATAAAGAAAACACATTAAAACAACTCCACGCACCTCTCGCAGGGTATGATAGGCCTCCTCATAAAATTTCAACGCTTCTGGCCAGTCACTTCGGAATTCTGCATATACAGCAACCTAGCAATTCATGGCATCTAGATAAATAATGCACAATATTTATTTTGATAAAAACACAATATACAAACTTACACAGTTCCCATACAGTAAATGGCACAAGAAAGTCAAAGAATAGAAAAAATAATGTAATTCCAGCTTCCATTTCTGCTTTCTCTTTTTCATAAAAGCCGTTATATTCAAGGTTTAGATTGATATTACAGTCAGAATTTCATCCCAATCTTCCATATTGCAGAAAAATTGCAGACAAATATGGGCACAATTGCGGTTGTATTGTGATGCAATCACACAAACCCCAAAACCTTGACCAGGCCGTGGCAGACCATTGTTTAAAACCTTGGTTACTTCAAAAACCGAAAAAATAAATCCGAAAACAGGGAAAAAATGATTCTTACTTTGAAGCAGTAGCGAACAATCAACTCAACCGAGTTAACATTCTTCTTATCTATCCGCTGCTTAATCCTTCTCCCTTCTTCTCTATAATACGTGACGGCCAATTCGGTAAACGTACTCGCCAGCCTGCACCCAAAAACGACAGCGTCAAGAGAGAAGATCGACACAATTCCCCGAAAAATGTTAGAGCCAGAGCATTCATTTCACGTGCCTGTGCAGAGAGACTTTGAGATTGGCAGTGTCGTTAGGGTCCAAAATGACGACATATTTGGCATCTAGCTCCGCTCGCTTCCGCAAGGCAATCATTCTGTCTTCGCTGATCTCATCCGCATTGTTGCTCACCACCACAACCACCGCGAACTTGATGCTCCTCCCGCGAATCACAGCCCTGAAAGGGAACAACAGAAAATAAAGCGACTATTTATGAACGAATAAAGAAAGTGCGTGTGTGTGTGTGTGTGAGAGAGAGAGAGAGAGTACTTGATGGAATCGAGATCGGAGCAGAGTTGGAGCCACTGAGCGGGGTCACCGGTGAGGTGGTGGGAGGGGAAGAGAGCGGCGAGGAGAGAGGGGGATTTGGTGCGGTGTTTGAGGAGCCAATCGCGTTTGAGGATGCCGGGAACGATGGGCGAGGGTGACGTGGCAGTTGGATCCGGGTCCGTTTTGTTGCTGAAGAGATGGATAATTTTGGAGACGTCGGGGAGGGCGAGGGTGTTGATGGGTGGCTGCGCCGACAAGAAGTGGGTGGAGATGAGAGTGTGGAGCTCCGGGCACCCCACCAAGGACGCCAACGTCACCGGCGGAGTGCGCAACTCTTCCGGGTACTCTTCCATCGGATCGGATCCACTTCAAGAGCTGCTGCGTCTGATACTGTTTACTTCCCAATTTCTGAGTTTCACTTCTCTTGATGGTGTTATGAAATCAACCAAGACCAACAAAGGAACCAAGGATTTCTCAGAAAGGCTAAATAACTTTTTTAATAAAATTAATTTTTTTTTTACATCATGAAATTTTGTTTAGAAATGGATTAATTTCTTATAATGCCTTCTTAACCATTTTTAAACAAAAACATTTTGAAATTTATATTATTTCATTTTACAGATAAAACATTAAACATTGGAAATACACCTAAAAGAATGATTGACTTCGATAATATGTAACGAGTGATTATGTAAATATTTTGTCAACTTTCATAATATTTTAAATGTTGCACTAAACAATTCTTTTAGTAATTCAGCTTTTAAAAAGTTAACTAAAATATAGAAAAATGATATTTATCCTTTTTAAGATTACAATAAATGATATTATACTCTCTTTCCATTTTAAAAATAGACATAGATTTTCTATATTTTATATATATATATATATATATATATATATATATATATATATATTCCTCTATTTTTTTTAAGAAGCTAAACAAGTTATTGTGAAGGATCAATAACCATAAGAAGCAACCATTCACATATAAATTAAAAAGCCAGAAGTTTTTTCTAATTATGAATCTACTTTTATACATAAAAACAGAGAGACTACTAAAAGTCCGACAAAAACTATAATTTTACTACCTTTAAATAAAAACATATTTTAAGGTAGTAATTTACTTGGGATATAATCTAGTTTCATCAATATATATATATATATATATATATATATATATATATATATATATATATTAAGTTAACTAGAATAAAAGTTCACAAAAAAATAATTTCATTAAATACCTCTACATTCAATCTAATATCATAGTCATCTTTTAATTATCAAAATGTTTTATATTTACAATTGATCTTTTATTATTATAATAATTTTTAAATGTGAATTATAATAATACTAAAAAATATTATTAGCTTTGATCATATATGTTCCAAATATAAAAAGATAAAGAAAAATTTAACATATGTTATTATTCTAAAGGTTAAGTTTTTAAGACTGTTAAGCAAATCTTAAAAAAATTTTTACTCAATCTATGTATATTTTAACTTTTTAATCATAAGAAAATCTTTATAAAAAAATTGAAGACACAATTTGATCAACTGGCCAAACCAATTGGTAAAATATTTAAATAAAGTGATTCTTAGTAAACATTCAGTTAAATTCCAAAAATTCATATAAAGTTATTGTCACAAGTAATGCAAAAGAATTTATGACAGAGGGGATGGATTGATAAAAATTCCCTTCTTATATTATACTGTTTTAAAATAAACATTGTTAAAAATATAATATGATTAAATCTAGAACTTAAATTGATAAAAATCACACAATTTATTCACAATCAAGATGATATAGTTCACCACTTAGATCACACCATGAGGAAACAATACAACTCTTGAAATTCATTTAAGAGGACAACAATTCAACCTTTGAGAACTAAAGATGACACAAATGAGATCAACCTACAAATTCAAAAGCTAATAGATTGAAAAGATAATATCAATATAGTAGAAGTATTCTCAAGTGGTTACATAATTCTAACATAAAACCTTAAAAAAATGCCTTGAAAAAGAAAAGTGATGAATGACTTCTTGAAAAGATTCTTATTGCACTTTTCAAAAAGCTTGAAAAACGCTCATATGTATCACCTTAATCAATTGAAATCATGTATGTAAAATGTATTCAAAATTCTATTGAAGTATTAATGAAAGGTTATATTCATAGACTTTTTGAAACTTACATTAAAACTAATTTTTATTATATATTATTGATTATGTTAAGTTGGTAATTGATTATTTAAAGAGAAAATATGTTCCAAAAAAGTATTAACACTATTTTAATCAATTATATCACCATTTGATCAGTTAGTTTATTTTTCATTTTTTTTTAAAACTCTTAAGAAGATATTAGTCTATTGGCTCATATCTTAATCCACTAAATCATTAAGAAATAATCAACTATCTTAAATAAATAACCAATTATCTTTATCATTTTTAAGTCGACGTACCTGGTGAAACAAAATAGTCAATTATTATTTTTGTTAATTGATTAATAAGAAATTAAGTTAAAAACACATAGTTAGTTATGTATCATTTTAATCAATTATGAAAACTTGTTAATCAATTATTTTGTTCTTGGTGAATCTAGAAATATACCAAAGAACAAATTAATTGGTTATCTAAACACTTTATTGATTAAACCATAATTAAGACATTTCAAAAATCATTTTAACCTTTATAGAAAATAGGCTATGTATTAAATTGTGTGCACTTATGAATTATCTTGTGTGAGACTCACACATATACATGCAATAAAAGCCTTAACAATCAATACATCTTTAGTACCATATTCCTCAACATCATTATCAACACCAATTTTGCTTGCTCTTTTAAGAAGTTTGACTTGACTCCATCCTTCAAGTCCAACAACAAGGAGTGGAAAGAAGTGAGAATGAAAAGGAAAAGAAAATTAAAAAAGAGACCAAAGGGAGCTAAATGAGAGTTAATAATCAATGTAATATCATCCAAAAAAGTAAAAATCAACTTTTTAAGAAGGAAAAGATGAAGGAGAAAGTACTGTTTAACAGAGAATTACCTTATCCTCTTGTACCTACCAAAAGTACATCCAAGGTTATGCATTAGAATATGATGAATGACTCCATCGTCATTGTTCTATCCAAGAGCTAGAGCACACCTTGTGTGTGAGGGGTTGTAGGTTTAAATGCGAAGGATGAGAGAGTGATGTACCATTGCATTTTTAGATATTATACCTAAATACATTTTCACAAATTTGGATGAGTTTTATGTTTGCCAACATAGTTCCTACCTTCAACACCCATAACATTGTCATCAACATTGCAAACTTCATCTTTGGAGTGCATGACATGATGACCATCAGCATTTGTGACTTTATCTCTCATTAAATGGAAGAGTTTCTATTGACCCGTGTAAACTCTTAAGATTTTTAACTCTTATCATTAGGTTATGCAAATCCTTTAGGGTTGGTATAAACCTATCATATGTAGAGCCCTATGCTTCTTGTAACATCCTAAAAATATGAATATAATATATTATTATTTTTGTCATAAGTTTCGTTTTAAAGCAAATTATATATGTATATATATAATAAAATAATAAATAATGTGGATATTTAGATAAGTTTAGATCTTAGCATTGAATTTGGTGTATTTTATTCGATATTTAGGGAGATGATCTTAGCATTCAGTTTTGTGTATTCGGTTCGGTATTTAGGAAGATGATCTTAGCATTCAGTTTTAGGCATTTGGTTCGTATTTAAGGAGATGATCTTAACCATTCAGTTTTGGATACTTGGTTCGAATTTAGAGAAAGATGATCTCAGCAGTCGGTTTTAGACACTAGTTCGAATTTAGAGAGAGATGATCTCATCATTCAGGTTTTAAACACTCGGTTTGGTTTTAGAAAGGGATTATCTCAGCATTCGGTTTTTGACACTCGATTCGAATTTATAGAGAGATTATCTCAGCATTCGGTTTTGGTCACTTAGTTTATATTTAGGAATATGATCTCAGCGTTTGGTTTTATGCCTTTCGACTTTAACTTTCTTCTTTCGTGTCTTTAAGCCTTTCGGCTTTGACCTGTAAGGATCAGTTGTAAGCTAGTTTCTATGTAACTTTAATTTATTTTAATAATAATAATAGTGATGATAAAGATTATATATCTACTCGCATTTAATGTTCGGATAAGGTTAGATAAACTTGGGTCATTTCTCATCATTTCATCATGTCACGTCACTATGTCATGACAGTTTATTTTTATCTTAACACTATCTCACCTTCACCATTAGAAACTAACTAAATTCCAACCAAATGGAATTATAGTAATGATTACAAAATGCACTATAAATAGATAACCTCTGGTCACAAGTTCGAACACAGAAAAATAGTAAAAAAATAAGAAATTCCACGTGACTTTTACAAATCTTGAAGGTAAAGGAAAAGATGTATATATATATATATATATATATATATATATATATATATATATATATATATATATATATATATATATATATATATATATACACACACACACATTGCTATTTATTTCTAATATTTCAGTGAGGTACCCTTAAGCCTCACAAGTTCTAATTATTTAACAATTTTATTTATTTCTTTTCAAGTTCAATATTACTCTTTATACTAATTTTAACTTATAATTTCTTGGTATTTTGCACGATTCCCATTATTAATTTTCACACATGATCATGTCGTGCTTTATTGTATACTTCCATTTGGAAGATTTATTCCTTGAGGATTTAAATGGGTAGAAGTTGTATATCGTTGGTCGGAGGTTGATATTATTATTACTCATTGATCCTGACTATTCACTACAAATGTTATTCCCATATTATTGACTATTCTCTACAAATGTTATTCTCATATTATTTACTAGTTACTACAAAGGTTATTTTTATATTATTTATAATTTTACTCATGGTGATCTATTCACTGTGATTGTTATTTATATATTATTTTCAAAATTGTTTATGGTGATTTATTGAGAAAGGAAAAGTTGATATTCCTAAATTGTTTGGAATATTTACTATTTATCACTTTTATTGTTTTAAAATGTAATTATTTTAAAACCTATGTATATCTCACTTTCCTGTTATTTTTTTTGTTCATCTTGATTCTTTAATTTAAGTAAGCAATGGACACCCTTAACTTTTCCCACTCATTCATTGTGGATATTTCGACATACTTCTCTGGACATGGATGGAGTATTCAACGCAATAGAATATCACTCGGCCTCTCGGTTTCTTAACTTTTGGTCATTCGGCCTCTTGGTCTCTCGATTTCTTAACTTTAGGTCACTCGGCCTCCCAGTTTCTCAACTTTTGCCACTCATCCTCTCGGTTTCTTAACTCTTGACCTCTCGGCCAATCATTCCAACACATTCGGTAAAGAAAAGATATATGTATATATTATTATTATTATTATTATTATTATTATTATTATTATTATTATTTATAGTGCTTGGAATTTATTATATATATAATACAAAATTAAAATTTTCATGTCTTAATTATTGAATGTTTTTTTCCACTGGCCAGGTCTTATACATTTCTTTGTCTTTCACTATATTTTAAATTAAGTATATAAGAAATATATGTTAAGGAAAAATAAAATCTTTCATTTTATTTTATTAATTAATTTGGGACGTCACACTTCTCTATATTGTTCCATCACTCGTTCTTTCGTAAGAAGTTATTGTGTTCGTGTGAGCAGTGGTGGCTCAAGACCCAAACAGGTAAAACAACCGCTTTAGGCCTTAAGGCTTCAAAGGCTTCAACAAAATTTATTAGACGGGTTCTTCCTGAACCCTAATAGCTTTTTCCTGCACCTTAATAAAAATTTTAAATCCCAACTTTGCCTTCAACTAATGAAATTCATAAGACGAAACTACCATCCACCCTAATACACCCTAATACCTCTATCCTGGTCAGATTCCCCCATTCTAAAACCTAAGTCCATCCCGCCGCCGAAAGCGAATTTGGTGTCGCCGCAAGAGTGTTGTTCAACCCGTGTTTCTGTATCAACCACGAGGAACGAATTTACGCTGTTGCTCGTCATCCGGTTCAGATTGTTCAGGCATTCGGTTGACATCTTCGTCGTCCCCCTTCTTCCATTGTTCGAAATCTTCCATTAATCGTTCAAGTAAGTAATTTATGTCATTTATTAGCAATTAGTAAGTTCAGTTACTGATTAGAGTAGTTAATTTGAGATTTGGGGCATTGTCGACGGCAAACGGAGAAATTCTCCGATTTCGGGCATGAGAACCGGATGCGCTTCATCCAGTTTTCAATTTGTTTTCGTAATGAGAACCGGATGACACCCTCATCCGGTTGTCAATGACAATCGGATGAGGGTGCCATCTGGTTCTCATTACGAAATCAAATTGAAAATCGGATGGCCTGCTCATCCGGTTCTCATTTGAAAAATGTTTGACACTCGGACGAGGGTGTGATCCGGTTGTCAATTTGATTTTTTAATGAGAACCGGATGGCCTGTTCATCCGGTTCTCATGATGTTGGCAGTGTGAACCGGATGGGTGTTCCATCCGGTTGTGATTTTTTCAAATTTTTTTCTAAGTTGCCTTTACAACTTTGACAAATATGGCTAGGACCAGAGGAGCTAGTTCCCAGTATGAGGGCCGGAGAAGGCCTACCGCATCAGTTCGTAGAGGGGATCGGGGAGCTTCATCCAGTGCTCCTATTGTTGGTGGTAATGCTCCTCGTATTGGTGGTGTCGCTCCTCGTATTGGTGGTGGTGACACTGGAGGTTTTCCTGGAGGACCATCTGATGTGTCTCTTCTAGTTAGCTTTAATCACCATGTTGCATTGAGATTGTGGGAGGGTGAGGTAAGATTATTTTATAACTTGTTGTGCTTATTTTGTGTTTAATATGTGTTTAATTGGTGTTGTCTTTTGTTTAGGATCGCGGAGTCCTAAAATTGGTCTCTCATGGAAGAAAGGTTAACAACTTTGGTCTTCCTCGTGCTGAGGTGTTTTCACTGATTGTGAATAGTGGATTGTTGCCTCTATGCAACATGTGTTATGAGGTAGCGGACAAGGGCCTCTTATGCAAATTTGTTGAGAGGTGGCATCGGGACACATACATTTCATATGCCATTTGGTGAGATGACGATCACTTTGGATGACGTGTCTAGCCTACTCCACCTACCTATTATGGGGTAATTTCCGATGTTTGATAGGTTAGACAATAGTGGAGCCCTTGATGTTATGTTGGAACTATTAGGGGTTCCTGATGGTCCTGTAAATGCCGCTTTGCGTGATGGTCGTGGCAATGTTGTGCTCCTCAGTTAGTTGAGAGATCACTATGCCACATGTTGTGAAAATGAAGACTGGGAGTTTGCTACAAGGGCTTATTTGTTGCACTTAATTGGTTGCACAATCTTTCTTGATAAAAGTGCAACATCTGTCTCCATTTCTTATCTGTCACTATTTCGGGACCTTGCTCTGTGTAGTAGTTATGCATGGGGAGCAGCTGCTCTAGAACATATGTATGACAAGCTAGGAGATGCTTCTCTTGTTGGGACTAAACAGTTGGGAGTTTTTATTACTCTATTACAGGTACATATTTTATTACCACTAAATTAATTTACAAGTTATATTTTATTACATATAACTTTGTTACATTTTGTCAAGCATGGATTTACGAGCATTTCCCATCTATGGGGAATAGGGATGATGCCCCGAGCTATAATGAAACACTTCCACGGGCTTGTTGGTATGTGGTCAGTCGACATCCATCTCAGTTGGTTGATGTCAGAGCACAGTTAGATCGATTGACCGTGTCTGATGTCATCTGGTGTCCCTACAGTACTCATAGAGTTAGTCGGCCTCTAGAGCCGATTTCTTTTTTTCGGGGTTTTCTCCGATATGGAATACCATCCAGATGTATCTGCCTGATCGAGTACTACGACAGTATGGGTAGATGCAGACCATACCACCTCCTTCTCCAGTGCAAGATATGGTTGCTTTTGAAACGGTAAATGAACATTGGGTCCATTTTGCTAATAATGTTGTGACTGCCTTGATACCTGCTGTTGGCCCGCATGCATGCATAGAGGACTATATTACCTGGTATAGTCGTGTCTCGCATCCATATCTCATTAGATGTGATGAGGAAGGAGATTGTCGTAGTCGGAGTCGTAGTCACAGTCATAGTCATAGCCATAGTCATAGTCATGATGACGATCAACCAGGCACCTCGTCACAACAACAGTCACAGCCAGTCTCGGTATTTCATTACATTTACATTTTAATATTTGATTTCATATTTTTATGTACTTGATCAGTCACATTATATTATTTATTCTTTGCAGAGTATCTTTAGAAGGATAGCCACCCTATTACAGAGGGCAATTAGTTATGGGGATACACATGAGGATACAGTAGCTGCGTATGAATTGGCTCGTACACATTCGCGTGAAGGACAAGTATACACTAGATGAGCGAGAGGTGTCCGAGGGAGAGGGAGAGGGAGTTCTAGCTCGTAAGGTTTATGTATTTCACACTATGTTTATGTATTTGGCACATGTATGGAGTTTGTTTAATTTTATGTTGGAACTATGTTTATGTATGGAGTTTATTGAAGTTTATGTTTGTACTATGTTTATGTATGGAGTTTATTGAAGTTTATATTGGTACTATGTTTATATCACATTTTAATATAAATTAAACATATAAATAAATCAAAACTCTTACAATTCTAATATAAATGCATCAATCATCCGCAAGATTAACATATAATGTACTTGATCCTAACATGGAAATAAATTGTTGCATTTTGGTAATATAATGAGTTAGCCATAGTTGTGCATCTGCAGAACTGTGATTGGTCCACATCATGTCTACATTTGGTAAAGGACAACAATCAACCAATTTAACCTATAAATGAAAATTAAGTTATCCAACATCACAGTAAAAGGTTGGGCAATATAATGAACTTATAAAGCTTACCTGTACAAAATGATTCCCATAAACATGTCCTATACATATTATCCGATGTTGACTAACATCAATAAGAGGTTTACTTCGTAATGGAAAAATGGTTACATTTTGTTGCAAAGACAAGCAAACAAGGATAACATTATATCTACTTGCAATGACGTAACATATATCTGGTATATTCATCCACTTGTCAACACTTGCCTACACAACAAGTTAGTTGCTTTAGTCGACGCTTTAATCTCATTATGTTGGAGGACAAGGAGATTATTGATTGCATCCCAACATGTACACAAATCTCCCATGCTAGTTTGCAAAATACGCTTCAAATTCCCATGAGCTTGTTCAACCCTGCATATAACACACATAATTAATTGAAATAAAAAAATTCTCATCAACATATAAACACATCTTAAATATAAAAACATACCTATTTGATGTAGTATTGCCCATATGCATCACCTTATTTGTCCAAGCACTAACAAACTTTTCCTTATGAGCTTTAATCCAGGTCTTTTGAACATATTCCAAAAATATGGGCCATGGCAAACAAACACTTTCAAAATTTTCAACACATTTAGAAAATGCTTTACAATCACTACAATCAATCACAGTTGTCCATGCTTTCATAACAACATCCCATGCCTCCCTTGGATGAACAAGTATTTTACACTTGGCCTTTACATTCTTATTTATGTGGAACCTGCACAACAAGTTAGTTGCTTCTGGAAAAATAACTTCAATAGCATTCATTAGAGTCAGGTCCCTATCACTAATAATAACTGTACGGTACACATCTCCTCTCAAAAACAACCCTCTTAACTTTTGCAAAGCCCAAGTGAAATTGTTTTGACGTTCATTAGACATCAAAACAAAGCCAGCTGAGAAAGTTAAGCCTGTGGATGTAACACCTACAATTTCAAGCAGTGGAAGCCTGTACTTATTTGTCTTGTAGGTGCTATCCATCAATAACACATTGCTAAATGCATTTAACAACTTCAAAGAATCTGGATGAGTCCAAAAGATATCACTTACAACTCGGGATGACTCGTGACACCTATGCCAATGAATATACTTGTCACGCTCCAACAACATCATCAACTGCTGCATTTCAGTTCTTGATCCTCTAACCGATCTCTTGTATGTATATCTGGTATTATACAACTGTTTCAGTGTCGTCACATTGTCTTCATTATTCTCTTTAAGTGTAAGCAATATATTCTTTGGTTTAACTCGACTCTTTGTCATGTCAACAACTAAAGCGTGTTCATCGGGCCGTAACCTACCAACATAAGGGTGACCAACCAATGTATTAGCCAAATCATGGTTATGCAACCCACATACGACTTTCAAAACCCAACCATCTCTACCTTTTAATGGTTTGCCCCACAATCTAAATGGACAGTCACACTTCCTTGTACCCGTTATACTCACATCTAAATCTGTTCTGTACTTTCTATATTTTCCACTTCTCTCACATCCCAACAAGACATAGGTCCTCCTACCTTGTGCTCCAGTTGCTTTGTCTGATCTCAGTATGACAACAACCAAGCCAAGTCTAAATGCAACCTTACGAACCCATTCAAGTAATTCATCTCTAGTACCAAACTCCTACACAATATATCACATTCCTATGTAATTAATTTACAATTTATAAACATAAACAAAAATAAATCATTTTATCTGATCAGTTGTGAATTCAAGATAGCAATCCTCTTTCCGAACCAAGGAACTACTTTCATCTTCTTCATTTATAGTAGACTCCTTATTTATTTCCTCGGAATACATACAGAGACCATCTATACCTGTAACACAGCATTCCAACCACTCATTAAAAAAAAACCAAAATGTGAACCGAACGCCATGCCATCTGGTTAACAAAACATATAAAATTGACAATCGGATGCAGTGTGGAGGGGGTGCCACCCGGTGTACAAACTGTGAACCGGACACCCCTTCGTCCGGTTGTCAAAGTGAAATTAGATTTTGAGAACCGGATGATCATAACTGTACCTCATCCGGTTCTCAAAATCTAATTTCACTTTGACAACCGGACGAAAGGGTGTCTGGTTCACAGTTTGTACACCGGATGACACCTCCTCCACACTGCATCCGGTTGTTATTATACAAACCGGATGAATTCCCTGTCCGGTTCTCAGAATTAAAAAAATGAGAACCGGATGGGATTCATCCGGGTGCCCTACGACAAATTTAAAAAATACACCAAAACAAAAAATCTTACCTCCCCGTCGTTCTTTGCCACTGATAAACACTTCACAATTGTTGGAAAATCTGTTCTACTGTTCAATCACACTTAAAATCTTCAAAAATGATACTCTGAAAGATGAATTTGAGAGAAAAACAACTGTAGTAGCAGCAGCACTGCCTTATGATCGTCGAGGAGGAGATGAAACCTTTCTATTAAAGAAAGGATATTTAGGTAATTTCGTAAAGGGCAAAGGTGGGATTTAAAATTTTTATTATGGTGCAGGAAGAATTTGTCAATTTATTATGCTTTAGGCCTCAAGGCCACAAAGGCCTCAAGGCCACAAAGGCCTCAAGGCCACAAAGGCCTCAAGGCCACAAAGGCCTCAAGGCCAAAAGGCCTCAAGGCCACAAAGGCCTCAAGGCCACAAAGGCCTCAAGGCCACAAAGGCCTCACAAAAATTTAATATACTTTAGGCCTAAAAAAAAATTTAATACTCACATATTATTATAAAATAAAAAAAGTATTTAATTTTAAAATTATACTGACAAAAGTTTAATTAAAAATTTAAATATTATAACTGACTTTAAGTTTACATTGGTGCTATAAATATTATTTAATGACTTTAAATTTATATTGGTAGTACTTTAAATTTATATTGGTACTATAAATACTATTTAATGAATAATATTCTTGAAACTTTCTTATAATAAATTAATAATATTTTAAAAAAATTGAACAATCAAGGAATATTTCTCAAAACTTTCTAATTTATCTCTTCCCTATATTCCAACGATTGATATCATCTCTTTATATGTCATGTCATTGTTGTTTGACTCTTCCACTTCTATCATTCTTTCTTCACTTATCTCCTTTCTTCCTCTGTTTATTTGTTTTCAATTTCAAATTTCTTTCATTTCATATGCCCATTTATACGCGTGAGTTTACTTATACGTGTGAGTTTACTTGGAGACTTTGAGCAGTAGATTGATTCAGGAAGAGTTTGTGTTCACTTTGGCTCCTTTTGAGTGCCTTAATATTATGTAGAAATAATATGAGATTGATCAATTGAATCCCAATTTTTTTATATTTTTCATTATTGTTTAATTAATCTTAAAATAATTTGTATAGTTTCAAAGAAGAGAATTTAGAAGTTACAAATTATATTTAAAGACATACCAAAGGACAAAATCGAAAGATAATATCATAATAGGAGACTTGAGACCCTACGATCAAGTTTATTGTCTTGACAATCAAGTTTTATCTTTTTAACTTAGATTTATTTTATATACTTTTAAGTTATATTCAGTGTGATATATATTATAATTTTTAATTTTATATAAATATATACAAATATGGCAACTATAAAATTTGAATCAGGTTATTCAAAACTTCAAAAAAAAAGAGTTAAACTTTTTGTTGAATCAAGGGGTTATGGGTAAATTTATAAAAATAAACAAAAAAAATGAATTAGAAAATTAGTTACTTCCGCTGAAAGGAGTTTTTTTAAAACTTAAACTAATAAAATTTTATTTTATTTAAGATCAACAATGTTTCAACAAAGATTAAACGGATTAGCTTTATTGTCTATTGAAAAATATTTTTAAATAAAATTAATTATGATAATTTAATAGATAATTTTATATCATAAAAAGCTCAAAAAAATAAATTTTAGATAAAAATATCATAATTTTAATTATTTTATTAATTTAAAAAAGATCTCATTTTTTTATTTGTTTTAGTTATTCTAAAAACTTTGAACCGTCACTACCTATGAGGTAGAAGAACTCTAAACACAAGTAACAACACCACTAGTAACAATATTCCCTTTCTCACAACCACTCTCATAAGGCATTCACATGGTAGTTGCATTTGCAACAAATTAATGGGTACCAACATGGTCATGGACACATGGCGTGAATTTTCTATACACATGTCCTACATAGGAGGATTATGTGGCTTATATTAATTAGTAAACAAGATTTAGAAGTGCAACTTGCACCTGAATCTATAAGCTCCGACGAAATAGATTCTCCTTCTAGCTTTGATGAAGACAACGATGGTACACTAAATTAGTTTCATTAGATTTTATTTTAGATTTCTTTTACAGTTTTTTTACCTTTATTTTAATACAATTTTACAAACTATTGTAGTAATTCATCCTGAAATTTTAAGATTTGATTACTTATAAACATTTCTTTCTATATTTCTTTTATTCATTACAAATTTTAGATAACAATTTTCAATATATATGTAATATAATCAAATCAATAACAAGTAACACTACTTTTTAAAATTAAATACTATCAACATTTAACTAATATTTCCAAATAATTATATTAGCTTACTAAAATATAATTATCCAAATATGTTTAATAACTATTCTTGCATAACTCTAAATATGTCGAACGGAGTCAAACCCACATAAGGGAATGACACCACCTTCAACCCAAAACCTTAAGGCATTGGGTTTGTGGGTATTCTTTCTTATATGTTGCTCAACTTTCTCATTCCTACTCAATGTAGGACTTAGACTCACACTTGGATACCTAACAAATATATCTCCAATGCGATACTTTGATACTTTGAGTGATAAGAACTTGTAAATATTATTAGTTTGTGTATCTTCACTTAAACACTCAGTAATCTCTCAATGATCAAAGTCTTGTCAAAATTTAAATAATTTTTTCGTGCAATGTATTCTTGCTTTTGAACAACTTCAACCTCGTTTAAGTTACTATATTTAAATTGAGAAATTTGGTATTTGAACTAGGTCCTTTAAAACAACATTATCTTTTCTTTAAGTAAGAATTGACAATGTATTGTTGGTATACTCGTTTTAGTTTTGTTGTTACTGAATATTTTCAATGCATAATAAAAAATAAATAAAAATAATTGAAAAATAATTTATTTTATACTAAAAATTATATAAAACAAATTTTATTTCAAAAATATAGTAAATGTTATAAATATATATATATATATATATATATATATATATATATATATATATATATATATATATTTAATTAGCCTAGACATGACTTCACTTGTTTTAGGTCTTGGACCGGGACCACCTAGGGACTTACTACCGGGAACACCCTTACTCTGCCCTTTCCGGCTGACCAAC
>Ga0209489_100433_pt1 | contig 76916 bp, 46 predicted proteins | sample SiratrowhiteBW_FD_187527 | JGI IMG/M metagenome (GOLD analysis project Ga0209489, IMG submission 187527) | Root nodule microbial communities of legume samples collected from California, USA - Siratro white BW (SPAdes) (version 2) | ecosystem: Host-associated > Plants > Roots > Nodule | place...
ATAATAATTACTATTATTACTATTATTAATATTAAAATTAATATTATTATTATTATTATATTATTATTATTATTATTATTATGTTATTTATAATTTTCTATTATTATTATTATTAATACATTAAGTATATTATTATTATTGTTATATATTAAATATTATTGTTAAAGAAACAAATAAAGTAATTTTTAGAAAATATTATTATTAAATAATAATAATAATAAAGTATTATTATAATCATAATTAAAATTAAAATTAAAATTAAAAATTAAACAAATGAAAAAATAAATACAAATTCTAATTAAATAATAAATTTGTATATAGTGTTCGGGGGATTATATTAACCATCAAAATTACTGTTATTTATAATTTTCTGTTATTATTATTATTGTTATTAATACGTTAAGTATTACCGATGAAATAAATTTGCCTCTAAATTGATGGTGCATCATTCGGTAAATTACCAGCAAATTTACTGACAGATTTAATTCGTGGGTAAATTGACGATTAATTTATCAATAGATAATTTACCGTCACTAATTAACAATGAATTAAACATGTCGATAAATTGAACATAATTTTTTCCATCGGTAATAACATTTTATTAATAAATAAAATATTTTCGATATTTGACATTTTTCTTGTAGTGTATGTAATACAATAATAACATATTAATATACAAACAACGTACACAACATAATAACATGTGTCTACCTTCCATATATGACTCTAGAATTTATGTTGATTTATATTGTATAATAGCATCATATTAAGACGCAAACAACATACACAACATATATAAAGGTAAATTATTAAACTAACTTTTTAACATAAGACAAATATATATATAAGAGGAAAAATTTTAATTAACATTTCATAAACAAATTTAATTCTATCATATATACACATAACAATCATATAAATTACACATGGATTTATACATTTAAAAGAATTACCAAGGAATATTTTTATACATTTTGTAGACGACTCATAATAAGAATTCACTACCAGAGTTTACACCTGGCTCATTTAAGATTCGCAAGTACACACAAACATTAACTACATGGATCAAGGTATGTTTGGAGTATATCCATATTCAAATTCGGAGTCGGTGTTCTAATGATACAAAAAACATTCCCTTCAGCTTCTCACCATCTGATGTTTTAGTCTACATTATTTAGACTATCAGTGAAGCTAAAAATAAGTATTACAATAGTATTTTACTTAATTAAACAATGGTTCATAAATCATCTAAAAGATTTGTGAGCCCAAATTCATACATTTAAACGAAACCACAAAGTAATTTAATAGAAAATTTCATATATTATTTGCATTTATATTTAACATTCATATTCAATCAATTAAAGAATAAAAAATGATTCTTTTTAGCTTAATAAACTTTACACCTTAACATGTATAATCTAATCACTATATCAACATCTCAACAAGAATACTAAGTTAATACTACTCCAAATTAAACTTATATTTACTAAAACTCTAAACTATACCTAACTTAAACTCAAAATAGCATTCTTATTACAAAACACTATCATTTGTTATCCTAAACTGCAATCAAAGAATATAATTACTTTCAAAGCCAATTAATAGAGAAAATTTCAATTCAAGATGCACAATATTCTAACTTTACTTCAAAATCAAAATCTCAAGCTGCAACATAATAATTATTCTACCAAACTCCCAACTAAATCAAATCCTATTTCAAATCCATCACCAAAAGATCTTTAAGGATAACTTCCCTTACTTGTAACTCCTTGCTCTCAAGTAATTTTCAGTTCCAACAAAAAAATCACTCAAAATTTAGAGACCTAGAGCAAAGTATCCAAAGATAATAAAAATTCAATATGAACTTAACCAAGTTGAGAAAAGACCACTTTTCTCAACTAACCCCACTAACATTGATGACAAAGCCAAAAGGAAAGAAAGAAAATAAAAAATCTTTAGATAGAAGTTAAAAGGGGATTTAGAGAGAGAAAAAATTGTGATGAAAGAGAGATAGAGAAGAATAAAGGGTGGTGAGAGGGTTTTACAATTTGCACTAAGAACAAAAATTTTCTTCGTCAAAAATTATCTTACCAAGAAAAAAGCTAGGGTATAATTCCTTTGTATTCTCTTCTATCTCCCAAGTGTAATCATCATATATGAGATTCCACAACACTTAGGCCATGTTTATATTCTTGAAATTAAATTGTTTTATTTAAGAATCTAAATTGTTAACCAACCACTTTAAAGGATAAATTTTCTCTTACATGAAATAAATTAAACTCTAGGATATGATTGAGATCAAATACATATTTCCTTATGATATGGATTGTAGGGCTTGTAGGGTCTTGATAAATAAAATGGAGATGAAGAATAAAACCCACACAATTAGAGAAGGATCAGGTGCAACAATGAGAACCATGGAGGACATATACATTCAACAATGTAAGAATACAAGTCAGAAAACAAGTAGAAATGAAAACAAAAATGGACTAAAGGGAGGAGAAAAGGAAGAACACCCCACCTTAGAGGAAGAACTCTAAGGATAAGTGCACGGAGAGCCACAACTTGAGAAAGCTTTTCAAGATAAGAACTCAAAGCAAAAGAAGAGTGATGCCATTTATTTTTAGCATACTTTTTAGTATATATTGCATGCTATATATTTTAATTTGCACGCAAGAGCATATTCTAGGTATGTAAATACTTGTATTGTTGAAATATTGAACCCTAGGATTGAACCCTAGGGTAGAATACATGCTATATATATCTGCCTGGGAATTTTCTAGTTGTTTTGCAGGTGGGGGTTGGGTATGCATTTTTCTCCCTTCACACACACTTTATTGCATATCATGAGTGGGGCCCTATACCCGGGTCCGTGAAGCTTAGAAATAGAGGAGTTGTGTAGCAAAACTGGGCAGATGTACTTCCTAACCTAGGTATGCAAAAACTCTAGCTAGAGTGTGTTCCCTTTATTATCATGTCTATAAATACTATCATTAATGACGGATATGGATGTGTGGTAAAGGAGGTCATAACTTTAGTGACCTTTAATAGGAAATTAGGATAAGCCACCCTTTGTGAGTACATTTACATGCCTAGAACTTAAGCCTCACTAGGGCAGACCTTAATTAAGGCACTAAGGGAGACTTTCTGTAGCTCAATTATCCACTGTCATTCATTACATAAGTATTAAAAAATTAAAAAATATCAATCTCTTTTTTTTCCTTTACATCCCTATTACAAAAAAAAAAAAGATTAATCTCATTCTGTAGCTCAATTATCCACTATCATTCATGCATTTTCAAAATCTCATTAAAAAAAAAATAAGAACTATAGAATTCATTTCCATATTATTATTCATTCAATAAAAAATAGATTTAATATATGCATCATGCATTCAATAAACAAAAATGAATAATATGCATTTCATCATGTATTCATTTAGACATATGTTCATAAGAATTCTTAAATAAATTTCATGCATATGTTCATGCACTCTCACTGCACTTATACATTTTCTTTTTTTTAAAAAAATGTTGACATCAAATAAAAAAATTTAGTTATTCATGCATTTTCAAAAATATAATTCATGCCTTTTAAAAAAAAACAAGAGATAAATTTTATGCATTCCTAAATACATTCTCTTCAAAATTTCATGTATAGAAAACTAATAATAAAAAAATAAAAAAAAACAAGAAATAAAAATAGAAGTTTTATACATTCTCATTCATTAAAACATAGATTCCTATTCATACATGAAAAATAAAAAATAAAAAGAGATAAAGTTTTTTTATGCATTCGCTCATGCATTCTAAAATACAATTTTATGCAGTCATTCGTGCATTTTCAAAAAATAAAAAATGAAAAATAAAGTGATATGAATTTTCAAATCATCATGCATTCATTAAAAAAAATGAAAAATATACATTTCCTACATGTATTTTCATCATGCATTCATTTATGCATCTTCATAAGAATTTTCAAATAACATGTCATGCATATGTTCATGTATTCTCATTGCACTTATGAGTTTCTTTTAAATCTTGATATTAAATAATAATAACAAAAAATTAATCTCATGACATTCATTCATACATTTTTCAAAAATAGAATTTCATACCTTCTCCAAAAAAAGAGAAAGATAAACAAAAGAATAATTTCATGCATTCATAAATGCATTTTCTTACAAAAAAAAAAAAGAACTTTTGCATGTATCCAAATTTTGTAATATCCTAGAAAATAGTTATAGAATAAAATTTAATTTTAGAGATAAATTTAATAACAATTAAATATTTTTTTAACAGAAGAGTTGTTTAAGTAAATAAAAATTGGTTATTTAGATTTTATTTTATAACAACCACCAACTCTCTCTCTCAAAAGATATTCTATCTCTCTAAAATGGTATTCTATTTTATTTTTATGAAAGCTATCAACTCTCTCTAAGAAGATATTATGTTATATTCTAATAAAAACCACCAATTATCTCTAAGAAGATATTCTCTTTATAAAAACTACCAAATCTCTCTCTCTTTCTTTAAAAAGATATACAGTTTCATTCTTATGAAAATCACCATCTCTCAAACAATTTCTCTTTAAAGTTTTCTACCTTCTCTTTAGATTTGTGATCTCATAGGTTATCAGATTGACAATCAGAGGACATCCCTAGATTCCTAGCGTTGAGTAGATCATGAGTGTCCGATCAGATTCTTGAACAGAGTTAGGTTGCCCGTGATTTTAAGGTTTTTGAATATCTCTACTCTATAGAGGTAAGGGAAGCTAGTTTGAATATTTTTAATAAATATTATAATTACTTGTTTTGTGAATTTGGGTAAGAGAAGCTAGTTTGAATGTTTTTAATAAATATTATAATTACTTGTTTTGTGAATTTGGATAAGGGAAGCTAGTTTGATTATTTTCCATAAATATTGTAACTATTTATTTATTAATGAATTGGATGAATGTTTATGTATTCTATTATGTAGTATTAATATTTGTGAATGATGTGGTGTGTGATTGAGACATAGTATCTTCAGGAAAGGAGATACCCGTGTTGAGATTATTAGGATATGCATTGTTTGGAGATTCAAGGAGGTATCCTGACTCTACTGGTACATTGGATTCACATAGATGAAGATTACTAGTTGGTAAAGAGTCGAAGGAGGTTCATATGGTCCTGTCCGAGGTTTGAAATATGAGCCCGATCGGAATAGACTGTTCTGAGGTTTGAAATATGACCCCGATCGGAACAGTTGGGTGGTATATGATAGGTGCACACCTTTGAGTCTAACTCAATGCACGAGTGTCTTCCAGAAGTAGAGAGTCTAGTGTCTTTGTTTGTGAGTCTGTGTATGTATGATGTGAGATGAATTATGAAAGATTGAATTGTTGTTGTTTTGTTAAGATCGAAATCCAATTTATGAAAATATATATTTTTTTAAAACTCTCTAGCTTACTCTTCTTTTTGTGTGTTGTTTGTTTTGTTTTTAAAACTGTGATCATCGTGTATATTAGACATGAGCAGAGGATTTGACAGGTGGTGTGAGTCTCAAGTGAATTGTTGGAGAAGCTTTATTTTATTTTATTTTATTTGTAATTTTACGAAGATATTTTTGTTAAATCTTATTTAGAGAAGTATATTTTGAAATACATGGTGAACGTATCAAATATTATATTCAAGTTTATTATATAATTTTTATGCAATAAAGTTCTTATTATATGAAAAATATGAGATGTTACAAATTTCATACGTCCATTTTATGCATTCATATATTTGCATTTTCAAAAAAAATTTCTAACAAAAAAATTCATAAATGAATTCCTATAAATTTCATGCATAAAAAGGTAAAAAAAAAAAAAAAGACAAAACAAAACATTTTTTTAGATGTTGCTTAATTAATTTGTATTTTCGTACATTATTTTATAATTTGCTCGCATAAAAAAATTATTGACATGCATACATTAATTAGTTTTGCATGCATCACATATCTTAATATACATCATACATTTAAGCGTGCATCATATATCTTCAAAGTTATCCATACTACATACTGCAACATGTTTTTTCCTTGGGAGGAATTTTGAAAATATATTTTAAAAAGAAATATAAAATAAAAAATAGTGTTATGAATTCATTCATGCATTCTCATTCAAAAAGGAAAAATGAAAATTAAAGTTTTGTGCTTGCATCTATGCATTCTCTTAAAACCAAAACTGAAAAAATAAAAAATAGATTTTTATGTGTTCATCTCAATCAAAAGAAAGAAAAACAAGTACAAAATAGAATTTTATGCATTCATACATGCATTTTCATTCAATAAAATAAAAAATTCATATATGCATTTTAATATCATCGTTCATTAAAAAAATAAGAAATTGAATTCATATCATTATTCATTCAATAAACAAAAATGGAAACTATGCATTCCATACATTCATTCTCATAAATCATCATGCCTTCATAGGATTCCATGTATATGTTCATGCGCTCTCAATGCACTCATGCATCTCTTCCTAAATACTAATATCAAACAAAAAGAAATTCAAGAATAGAAAAGAATGAAAAATATTGCATACATTCGTGCATTCATTTAATTTGAGACCCTCTTGACACGTTCATGATCTCAACCTCATTTTATTTCAAAATTTCATTTGAGACCCTTTCGACATGGTCATGGTCTAAACCTCACTATCTCCAAAATTTAATGTGAAACTCTCTCGACATTATCAAGGTCACAACCTCACTAGAACATAAAAATAAAAAAATTCATGCATTCATAAATGCATTTTTTAAAAAAAATGATTCATTCGTAAATTCATTTTCTCATACAAAAAATCTTTCTAAGATATACACATTAACAATTTTTGAAAGAAAAAATAAAAAAATTTTGTAAATACACTCCTTTGGAAATTTGTAAATACATTATCCTTTGAAATTTTGTACATATATCAAAATTTTAGTACATATGTTTTTTGGAAAAAAAAAAAAAACTTTTGTACATACCTTGTCATTGATTTTTTATGTAAATACATTCTCTTTTAAATATTGGTGAAAAAAAAAAACATCTGTGAACATAAATTCTCTTTTGAAAATTTGTTCATACTTTTCTAAAAAAATAATACATTTAAGCATAGATTATCATTTAAAATATAACAAAAAAATATCAAATAAAAAAAATAGAATGTAGAGCATCCAATCATGCATATCATTAAAAAATAAAAAAAATAATACAATTTGGAGCATCCATTCATACATCACCATTCAAGAAATTAACAAAATAGAAAATTCGAAAGCAAATCAAAAATAGATTTTCATGCATGTATTTTCAAAGGAACAAAATCAAATTGTGAACATTATATATTATTCACAAAATCTCTTATGCATTTTTTTAGAATTTCGTACATCGTATATGCATTCCTAAAAATTCCATTCATATATGCATTCTCAAAAAAAGAACTTTTTTTATGCATGTATTCATATTCAAAAAAAAAAATTCTAGAAAAAAAACATCATGCATACATTTTCTCATAAAAAAAATTCATTCAAACATACATCATATACGCATTCGAAAACAATTTCATGCATTCAATAAATGCATTCTCTCATAAAAAAAATTTCATTCAAGCATATATTATATATGAATTCAAAAAAAATTTCATGCATTCATAAATTTATTTTCACAAAAAAAAAGAAAAATCTTTCAAACATATATCATATATGCATTTCCAAAAACCTCATGCATTCATAAATACATTCTCAAAGAAAAATGTCAAAAATTTCATAAATGCGTTTTGTAAAAGAAAATTAATTAAATTTTCAAAAAAAAAGAAAAAATGTGGTGAGTCAATTTGTTCATGGATCATTAAATTCACGAGATTGCGAATAATAATAAATGGGAATTATTCAAGCGACATGTTTAATAAAGGTAAAAGTTGGCTTTTCGAAGGAAACATTGCATATATGGTGCTTGTTACCTTTTGGCCTTCCCAAGATTCCAAAATAAAAGGATTTTCCCAAATGGTTATCATTACATAAGGAAATTTTTACACGGGAGCTGAGTGTTAGTTGGCCAATTGCCTATCCCTATTCTCCAGCAGCATTCCAAAAAAAAAATGGCACGTTTCAGAAGTCATTAATTTTGTTCCATTTTTAAATTATTTGAAAATCAAGCAATCATGATTCGAAATGATATTACCCTAAGCAAAGATCATCAATATGTTGCAACTCAATCTAAGGATCCAAGGAAGAAATTCATCAGAGAAAGAGCATGTCAAAAACTCTTCATTCATCAAAGAAGGAGTATTATCAAAAATGGAAGTTGTTCATCAAAAAAGAAATACATCAAAAAATATTTCTCAAGATTGATTTTGGTAAACAAAGAGAAAAAGAAGAAAAATGGAAAAAAGAAAAAAAGTAAGGGAAAGGAACATGATGGAGGAAAACTCATAGAATAAGACCTTGACTATTTATAACATTGGCTTAGGGTGCTTGTAAAACGTTTTTCAGCCCAAAAATAAATTTTGAGCCTTTATATCCTTTTCTTCACAAGCCTCTAACCTATGACTACATTACAAGCCCAATAAAGTCCATATTAATTGAGGAATAATTGCAATGATTTTCATAATGTTTAGCTTTGTAACAAGACGACATGACTGATACGTGTTAAAAAAATGAAAAAAAATAATGAAAAATGAAAAAACAAATATCTCTACTAGAATGTCTGTTTTAGAAGAGAGTTAGGTAAACTGAGAATCAAACATTGGAAGTAGCACTGGGGCAATCCGATACCCTTGTCTTCCCTCACATATATCTCATCATACATACCAACTAGAGCAATCCGATTTCCAGTACCTTTGTCATGGCCTCATACAACACTAGGGAAATCCGGTTTCATCTGTACCCATGTTACTCCATTTTTATCATCTTACCAAGACAAGTCATTTTTCACACAAATCTCATCAATTCCCCTTGTACATTGAAACTGAGGCAGTTTGCATGAATTGTCTTCCTTTTAGGACCAGCCTTTTACACTACCTTTATTTTCTTTCTAACCAAGTTGTTCATACCTTCCAAGCTTAAAGCTCACATAGCCAGCCCAACACACTAAAACTGGGGCAATCCTGTCGAAAGATTTGCACCCCCAGTATCTTTCAAATATCTCAAACTTCCTAAACACTTACACCATACCCATGGGTTCAAGGGTGCATCTAAGCAGTGTTTCCAAAAGGAAAGTTGATGGCTACACCATGTTGACATTAGCTTGAAATGACCCTGGATTTTCTTCAAAAAGGGAAATTGACATCTAGTGAATTCAACGATTACCAAGAATTTCTGATTCTACATAGTGAAATTTTGAAAAAAAAGGAAAACTTTTATACATATGTTCACTTTGAAGTTTGTACATATTTTTTAGATTTTTTTAAATTCTTTGTGCATATGCATTTAAAAAAAATATTGAAAAATCCTTTTGAATGTTCATAAAAAAATACTTGAAAAAAATCTTTGTACATACTTTTTGAATAAACATTGGAAGAAACCATTGAAAAATATTCCTTTATGCATAAATTTTGAAACATTTGAAAATCATTGAAAAAATCTTTTGTACATACCTTCTCTTTTGAAAAATTTGTACATATCTTTTGAAACATAGTCTTTGAAAAAAATCATCATCTGTAAAAACATTAAAAAATTTGTACATACATTAATAGTGAAAATGAAAAAAATAAAAAATAAAAAAATAGAATTTCATGCATTAATATATGCATTATCATTCAAGAAAATAAAAAATAGAATTCCATACATTAATATATGCATTATTATCCAAGAAAATTAAAAATAAAATTTCATGCATTCAAACATGTATTCTCATTCAAAATAAAAATAAAAAAATAAAAAAAAATCAAATTTCTTGCATTCATATACATATTCTTCAAAAATAGCAAAACAAAAAAAAATCAAGTTTTATGCGTTCATAAATGCATTCTTCAAAAAAAAAAAAAAAAAAAAAAAAAAATAAAAAAAAAAAAAAAAAGGAAAACTTTTATACATATGTTCACTTTGAAGTTTGTACATATTTTTGAGATTTTTTTTTAATTCTTTGTACATATGCATTTAAAAAAAAAATCATTGAAAAATCTTTTTGAATAAACATTGGAAGAAACCATTGAAAAATATTCCTTTGTACATAAATTTTGAAACATTTCAAAATCATTGAAAAAATCTTTTGTACATACCTTCTCTTTTGGAAAATTTGTACATATCTTTTGAAACATTGTCTTTGAAAAAAAATCATCATTTGTAAAATCATTGAAAAATTTGTACATACATTAGCAATGAAAATGAAAAAAAATAAAAAATAAAAAAATAGAATTTCATGCATTAATATATGCATTATCATTCAAGAAGATCAAAAAATAGAATTTCATGCATTAATATATGCATTATTATCCAAGAAAATTAAAAATAAAGTTTCATGCATTCAAACATGTATCCTCATTCAAAATAAAAATAACAAAATCAAAAAATCAAATTTCATGCATTCATATACACATTCTTCAAAAATAACAAAACAAAAAAAAATCAAGTTTTATGCATTCATAAATGCATTCTTCAAAAAAAAGGAACAAAATCAAAAAGACAAAAAGAATTAATGCATTCAAGCATGCATTTTAATTCAGAAAATTCACAAAGTTTCATGCATTCATAAATGCACTCTTCAAAAAGAACAAAAAATCAAATTTCATGCATTCAAACATGCATTTTCATTCAAATCAAAAATTCATATTCAATCAAAATTTCATGCATTCATAAAAGCATTCTTCAAATAGTACAAAAAATCAAATTTTACATACTCAAACATGCATTTTTATTCAAATAAAAAATTCATATTCAATCAAAGAATTTCATGCATTAAAACATGCATCTTCAAAAGGATAAAAAGTAATTATCATATAAAGAATCAAATGTCATGCATTCATGCATATCAACATAAAATTCCAAGATTTTTAGTCAACATACAGTAGAAACAAATTTCTTCAAATATCATCTCCATATTTCTACAACATGGTTGTATAATCTTAGAGACATTGTCCAGAGATTTGATTTCAAGTGATGATGCATGATTTTAGACACGGTTAGGATCTCAGTTTCACATTTTTAAGTATGACCCTCTCGTCTCATTACAAGGCCAGTTCAAAAATCAAAGTTTATGACCCTCTCGTCTCAGTACAAGGTGAAAATGAAGAACAATGACTCTCTCATCTCAGTACAAGGTCAGTTCAAAAATATAAAGTTATGACCCTCTCATCTCAGTACAAGGTCAAAATGAAGAACAACGGCCTTCTCGTCTCAGTACAAGGTCAATTCAAAAATCAAAGTTTATGACCCCTCGTCTCGGTACAAGGTCTAAATGAAGAACAACAACGTCTCGTCTCAATACAATTCAATTTCAAAATTTACGACCCTCTCGTCTCAATGCAAGGTCAGTTCATAAATCAAAGGTTATAACCTCTCGTCTCACTACAAGGTCAAAATGAAGAACAACGACCTCTCGTCTTAGTACAAGGTCAATTCAATTCAAAATTTACGACCCTCTAGTCTCAGTACAAGGTCAAAATAAAGAACAACGAGCCCATTTGTCTCAGTACAAAGTCTTGGCCTCTATCCATGTACCTATTTTATTTTGAAAACTGAACGAAATTAGCGTTTTTGTTCTTACTTATTTTTTACTCAGATAATCTGAACTTCTTAAAAGTTCAAATCATTTGGTAAAATTTAAGTAAGGAGAGGCAACTCTCAACACCCAATTTCGTACGGGCAAATAAAGTTATTTTAAAATCAAAAAATGAAGAAAAGTAAAATTAAAAAATGTGTTTAATCATATTTTTGTCATTTTAAAATAAAAATAAAAAAGAAGAAAAAGTTTTGATTTCATTTTTATTTTATGACTAATGTTTTGAAATAAAATTCATAAAAGAGAACAAAACGAGTAAAGAAAAGGAAGTTGAATGTTTTAAAATAATCCATTAAAAATGTGTTAAAAGAAAATCAAAAATCAAAAATTCCTTTTAAAGTGCGGTCACGTCACACTTTCTGTCTCCACTGAATAAACTGATTACCTTTTCAGACGCCCATTTTTTAATGCACGAAATTAATTTAAAATTCAAGAAAGAGTTAATTAATAGAATTTGAACAAATTGGTGATAGAATTTGATGGTGGTTATTCTGCTTAAATGAAAATAATGGTTTTAATTAGATATTATTATGCTTAATTGCAAATAATGGTAATAATGGGGATTATTCTGCTTAATTGAAAATAATTCTGATTGATTGGGATTTATATCTCAATTAAGCACATTAAAGTGGAATTATCTAGCAAAGCAATTGAGAGGTCTGAAGAAATTTTATAAAGGAAAAAGACCAAAATAAGGGGGGCACACATTTTCTAAGAGAACACGCGAAAAATATTGGAGACATACCAAAAAGGATCCTGAGCATACGTGGTGTGCAGAAAATTTGAAGGTTCGAACTCAGAGAAAAGTGGAACACGTTTTTTGAGGATTTTCAACTGGTATGGTATGATTACTTGACCTCATATACTTTATATGTACATGTGATTGCCTTGTTTGAGAGCTACTACAGTATCCTGAGATTGAGCCTTTATCGCTTTGATTTTTTTAAAAGAAAATAACTAAAAAATATAAAACATTTCAAAATTCTCAAGGAGAATATAAAATGCTTCCTAAAAACTTAATGAATTATCAATTGTTGAAAAAATAAAAAAAATAATAAAACAGTGTTTCTTTTAATGAAAAATGTGAAACAATTTTCAAAAATAGTAAAAATATTTAATTTTTGGAAAAAATGCGAAACAATTTTAATAATCTAAAATTTTAAAAATAAAAATATAAAACTTTCTTTTAAAAATATTAATATAAAATAAATTTTTTAAAGAAAAAAAAAAGATAAATACCAGCAATCATAACAAACCAATTTAAAAAATTAGAACTACGTGAACCCTGATTTTCTTTTATGGTCAAACCATAAAGAGCTTTCTTGAGTTTGAAGACATGATCTGGATATTTGTGGTCTTCAAATCGAAGGAGTTTACTCATATAGACTTCTTCATCAATATATCAATTTAGAAAGGCACTCTTAACATCCATATGATGCAGCTTAAATTCATTCATGCAAGCATATGCTAATGACAAACTTACAGCCTCCAATCTGGCCACGAGTGCATAGGTTTCTCCAAAGTCTATTCATTCTTCTTGGTTGTACCTGTTTGTAACCAATCTTGCCTTATTTCTTATAATGATTCCTTGTTCATCCAATTTTTTCTTGAAAACCCACTTGGTTCCAATCACATTCATCTGTTTAGTTTTGGGAACAAGTGACCAAACTTCATTCCTTGCTAACTGAATCAGCTCCTCATGCATTGCATTGATCCAGTTGTTGTCCTCTAAAGCATCGGCTACATTCTTGGGTTCCACTTGTGATACAAACGTCATGTGCTCACATAAATGATTCAATGATCTTCTAGTTTATACCCCTTTCTGAACTTTACCAATGACATTGTCTAATGATAAATTTCTTGGCACTCTCCACTCTTTTGACAATCCTGAATTAATTGTATCTGCGACAGCTCCAGATTCTCCATTGAATTCCTCGTTCAATTGATTGAATTTATGGCAGTTTACTAGCTTCTTCTGCTTTCTTTTCCAGTCTAGTATCAACTAGTTGTCCAGTAGGAACCTCATCCTCTACACATGTCTTAGGACGTTCCTACTAGCATTGTCTCACTAGTTTTTGAATATGCTATTAGGCAAAGGTTTGGCTCAAATATGATATTGTACCCTTTGTCACACAATTGACTTATGCTGAGTAAAATGTGCTTCAATCTATCCACTAGGAGTACATCTTTGATGATCACATCAACATCTCCTCCAATGTCACTAACTCCAAGTATTCTCCCTCGGTTATTGTCTCCATAGGTGACAAATCCAACAAGTTTCCATTTCAAATTAATTAAGTGAGAAGCATCTCTAGTCATGTGTTTGGAGCATGTATTATCCAGGTATCACAGTTGCTTCTTGGATGCCAAACATACCTGCAAAACAGATTAAATTTGAGGCATTGGTACCCTGTTAAATTTGGGTCCACAAGGGTTACTGATGCTTTTAGGCACCCATCTAACTAGTCCTTTAGGCACATCAAATTTCCCAACTTTACAGTTTCTAACCGAGTGACCTTTTCTCATGCAATAGAGGCAAGTCATGAATGGTGAAAACTGTTGCTCATTTGATTTAAAGAAACTACTGAATTTCTTTTGTTTTCCTTGAAAACTAATTTGATATCCAATGCCAGCCTTTTCAAAAACACAATTTTGAGAGCCCAAAATGACATTGAGGTTTGTTGTTCCCATGGAAAGTTTGAAAGCAGTAGTAATCAAATAGTTAACTTTCCTTTGAAGAACATCAAAATTTTCACAACTAATTGGTTTGCTGGAATCAAAGTCGCTGGATGCTTTGTAAATTATTTCAAGATAATCAAAATCAGTTTTCAATTTTAAAATCTCATCCTCCAACTCTTTGATTCCACCTTCCAACCAATTATTCATCCCTTTCAATATATTGTTGGATAAGGCCAATATGTTTGCTTCTTCATGGGTTTCAAAGAAAGCCTAAAGAAGTGAACTATAATTTGTGCTCTTAAAAGAAGTGCTGGAATTTATACTACTTGCCTCTGAATCCTCTCTAGCCATGAGATACATATTAGCTTCAACATCTTCATGTGAAGAGCTGCTGGAAGAAGTAGTATTGTCTTCCCAAGCTATATAATCTTTTCTGCCTTTTCCAAATTTATTGCTCTTCCTCTCTTTTGCCTTTTCTTTGTTCACTAGACTTGGCCAAAATATGTAAATTTAGTGGAATTAGAATCAGGTTTCTTGTTATACCTCTTACTCTGTTGATTCTTCATCTTGCTCTTCGTTTTGCCCTTCATCTTGATAAACTTCTGAAATCTCCTTGTCAATATTGAGATTTTCAGTATGACTGCACTCGTCTGAACTTTCCTCACTGGACTCAATATCTGTAGCCTTTGTCTTGAGTGCAAGACTTCTGGATTTCTTTTCAATAGTCTCCATCTCTTTTAGCCTTGTCATCTCAAGCTCATGTTCCCTCAACTTGCCAAACAGTGTTGCTGTGGTGAGGATGGTCAAGTCTTTAGTCTCAAATATTGCAGTCACCTTGGGCTGCCAGCTCCTATCTAGACACTTGAGAATCTTGATGTTCATCTCTTCTTTATCAAACTGTTTTCCTAGTCCAATCAAATGATTGACAATATGAGTAAACCGTTTCTAAACATTTGCAATAGTTTCCCCTTGCTACATCCTAAACAACTAATATTCCTGAATGAGTGCATGCTTTTTGGCTCGCTTCAATCATTAGTTCCCTCACGTGTGACCTCAAGTATGTTCCACATCTCTTTAGCCAAGTTGCATTGAGATACTCTGAAAAATTCATCAAGGTTCAAGGAAGATGTAATTATATCTTTTGCAACACAATCATATTGAACTCTCTTATTCTCTGCCTTAGACAATTCATCATAAGATTTCACAATAGACACACCATTCACAATAGACATAGGAATATAAGAACCATTTACTATGGCATTCCAAATACCATGATCAATGGATTCAATAAAGATTTTCATCCTCACTTTTCAAAACTGGTAGTTTAGACCGAGTTCAAGAGGGGGGTGAATTGAACTTTCAAAAATTTTTGCAAACAATGAAAAGTGTTAAAGAATGGATGAAAGTTCTTTATTTAAACTACTGAAAAATAATATAAAGGAGTGCACAACAAAGGATCAGTAAATTTCATAACAGAATCAATCATTTGAAATATTTAACAGAACTGAAAATAACACCAATTAATTTACTGGAAGCACAGAAGTAATCAACTGAATACTATACACTCAGACAAACAGCAAATAGTAAAAACACTTAACTGAAATCTAAATGTAAATCAAACAGTTAAGAAACAATTAACCAGTATAATGATAAGAACACAAATTAGTCTACTAGTAAAAACACCAAAAAAAAAAAAAGCGGAAGCAATTTGTTTATTACTCTAAAATATTTCAGAATAACACAAAAACAATCAGATGAATAGTATTCACAGTAAACTACAGGTCAATCAAACAGTAATACAATTCAGATTAATGGACAGAACAAGAATTAATAATTGATTCAAGAAAATTTGTTTCAAGAAATTGAACCAATTAAACAGTGATTACAGACAATAGAAAACACTCAAATAGGATCAAGAACAGATTCAGTTAATTATACAGATGAAACAATAATTCCAGAGAAAGCATAATAACACCAGTAAAGTGAACAATTAATTACATGCGAAGAACAATTAATTGAATGAGCAAGAACAAAAACGATAAGTGTTCAAGAAGAGGAAAAAGAAAGATCAAGAACACAAAGATTTATATTAGTTCACCTTCCTCAAGGTCTACATCCAGTCCTTTGCAAACTAGCAAATAGTTTCACTAAAAATGAGCACCAAGATCAGTTTTACACAAGACACAACACTTGCAACCAGCAAGCAACCACTGCTCACAGCAGCAAACAACCTACTGCACCCTACAACAGTTGTTCAACCAATGCAAAACCAACTGCACTAAACTAGTTACAATTACAAACCCTATTTAATATGTAACAATACACTCATAGTACAAAGATGATCAATAATGGAACAATTACAACAGTGAATCTACTCAGTAGATTACAAATTGAATAAGAACAAAGTAGAACACTTAGATCTGGATCAAGATCAAAGTTTCACGAATTCACATCCAAAACAATGCTCCAAGATTAGTGTTCTTCATGAAAATTGATTGCTAAAAGATCTCAAGGTGTTTGCGCGTTTTCTCTCTTTGAAAATTTCGCAAGTATTCACACATGACTTAGTTGTTTTGAAATCACGTGTTTGCGCTTTATATAAGAAATCTGATTATTAATCCTGTCAAAACTTCAATCGATTGTATCAATCATTCAAACAATTGAATTTTCTATGACTTAGAAGAATTCTTCAAGTTCAGATCCTGAAAACAGTTTATTGAAATCCTTTCTCAAATAGTTTTTCAAAATCTGAATTAAACTTATTTAACACCTTTTAATAATTTGTTTAGGCAAAATCAATTTTGGAGCTTACTTTGAATTATGAATCATGCAACACATGATTTTAAACCAAAACCAAACTCTCACAAACATAGAGCCTAAGTCTAGGACCAAAACTCCAACAAGCTCTATGAAGCTTCATGCAATCCACGTTGGTAGCTATGATCCAATGTAGACTCCATTCTTGTGTAGATTTCATCAAATCATATAGCAGCTCTTGATGCTAACACCATTCACTTGTATTTGAATATTAGTATTTTCTGCACATTAAGCACTCTCAAAATTATTGTTGATCTATTTTGTATTAGTTCTCTTATATGGAAAAGCTTATGCAGTTTTTAAAAGAGAAACAATTGTAAAAGTTGTGATTCAATCGATTAAAATCCAAAATCAATCGATTGAATTTTTTCAAAATAGATTTTTCAGCAAGTTGATTTTCGAAAATAATTGATTATAAAACCTTGTAAATGTGATTTTCGAAATTGATTAAGCCTCTCTTAGTAGATCTTTAAAACTTATTCTAAAGGTTCAAAGTGCTTGCTCATGGTCCATGGATCACACTCACACACAAAGCCTAAGTTTAGCCCAGCACAAGATGATCTTCATTCTTACTCCAAGTTGACTTCATCAAATCACAAAGTAGCTTTTGTGCTAACAATCTCCCCCAATTTGATGAAGGCAATCCAGTGTGTGTTGAGCAACATCAAAATAACATGTACAAGCTATACCAACAGATTTTCACTCTTAAAAAAATAGTAAAACAATTTTTTGCAAATCGGTTATTGTAGCAGGTTCAGAAAAAATAAACTAATTGAACCAAAAAATCAGCTGATTGATTTTTTTGTAGTTCACAAACCAGTAAATGCCAAATCTCTCCATAGTTGGATACTACTTCAAAGTAAAAATTAGAGTTAAAAACAAACATTTAAACCATATTCCATTGATATAGAAACTAGAATTACATGAGAACAACATTATATGATAGCATCAACCAAACTTGATCCTAAACCAACCTAAACATGATCCTAAACATAATTACACTAAACTGAAATACACCAGCAGGAAAATAGTAGGAACACAACAACATCAGAAATACAATATAGATGCAAATGCAGAAAACAACAACAACAACCTAACAACCTATAACTAGATATATAAGCAGTAACCTAACACACACACTACTTCTCCCCCATTGGATTCATCAAATAGGTTTGAAGAAAACTATGACCTACTACATAAAAATGCATGCAAGTCCTATTCTCCTAAGCCATAGTACATGTCTCCAAGCTGCTCTTGAATTACCTCTATTTGTCTATCTAGGTGTTGGAACCTAGCTGCACAGAACTCATGGTGACTTCTCTGATCTTGACCAATGGTATTGAACCTACCAAGGACCATTTCCTCAAACCTTGAAAAAGGCTCACCTCTATCTACTAGAGGTGCATAAGGAATCAGAGAATTAAATCCAGTGGTTGTAGCATCAAAGTTCTCTGCATCAGCGGCAACAACAGCTACACTTGGTTCAGCCTCATCTTCTTGTTGTCATGCACCTTCTTCTTCGTTAGCTTGCTATCCCATTTCTTCTTCATATGCTCTACATATTCAGTATTCATCATTTATCTTCTTTAGTCCAATTTTGTGTAGAGTGGCAGTTGTTATCTCATTACCAAGCCTACCTCAAAGTTTTCAATAAACTATACATTATACTATACATCAAAATCATGTCCTCCTCAGTCAAGACTGCACGGTTGTACCCTCTAGGAGTGTGTTGCCAAATGACTATGCAAGGATCCTGTTATTCATGAAAAGGCCTCCAACGTGATAGCCTCTCATTGCAGCATGGGGGTTCCTCAAGCAAGACTTGAAGAACTACACCTTGTTAAATTCCTCAAGAGATGCAATGTTACCTTTGTCCACTACTTTGCCCGTGCTCTTTAGACCAATAACAACAATCCACACATCATCGGTAATCACCATGTCCACTCCTTTCTCATGAAAGCACATAATGTCATCTTCAAAGCACAAATTGGTGAACAAGACTCTCACCAAATCAGGGTATAAGTTCCCTATGAGATTGAGAAACTTCTCCAACTTCTGGTATTTCAGCATTCTCTTAACATTGTTCAAGTTCTCTTGCTCAAGCCATTCCATTCTCAGAAATTTTGGGTTGTTTATGACCTTGTAGTTGACCTCATGAAGGTGGACCTTAATCTATTTGTGGTTGCCCGAGAACCACCTCTCCAAGTGTTCAATTTCACTACTTTCTTCCTCCATAGGCCTTTCTCTAGAATTATTTTTTAGATTTGTAGAGAATGACATGGTTCAGGAGAAAGGACGGGAGTTAAAGGTTGGAGGAGTACTAAGCCAAGCAGAACCGAAACATATGGAGCAATTAAGTGCAGAAATACAACACAAAATGCATGCTATATAGATAAATGTGCAAAGAAGTGTGGTACACAATAAAGCAATGGATTGTGCAAAGAATGATATATTAATTGGCTATTTTTGAGTAGTTGGATTTTGCATATTTCAATTAATTGAAACCAAACAAGACTTAACTTCAAGAATCTCCAAGAATAACTTTTTAACTCTTTGACTTTCAATCAATTGAATACATGTGGCACTTTGTACAATTCTTCACTTGCACACGTCAACTCCATGCCTCAAGTCATTTAATTCTCATTCTTTGATTGTAACTGTGCTTGCACAGACCTCTCATAGCAGTTCCCAAGCTTGCATAGTAAAAATACAAGCATCAAAATTAGTTGTATATCTGTTTTAAGCAATTAGAGTTTAATGCATTAAAAAATCAATCAATTGAATCCTTGTTTCAATTGATTGAGCCAGTTTATTGCTTAAGCCAAAAACTTTGTGCACAACAGCTTCCAACAGCTATATATTCTGGCTTTGCAGTTGACAATGCTACACAAGCTTTCTTTTTTCTGTGCCATGAAGTCAGACTTGATCCAAGCAAGTGACAAGTTCCACTAGTGCTTTTCCTATCTAATTTGCAACCTGCAAAATCAGAATCAGAATTGTCAACTAAACTAAATGATACCTCTCTTGGATACCATAATCCAACTTTAGTAGTCTCCTTTAGATACTTCAGTATTCGTTCAGCTACCATGAAATATGATTCTTTGGGTTTGCTTGATATCTTGCACATAGGGACACATTGAACATTATATTGGGTCTGCTTACTGGCAGATATAGGAGTGAGCCAATTAATCCTCTGTATTTGGTTTTCTCTTCACTGACTCCTTTATCATCTGTATCAAGATAGCATCTAGTAAACCTCCTTGCAGTTCTCCATCTCAAACTTCTTAAGCAATTCCTTGCAGTATTTTGCTTGACTTAGAAAAGTTGCATGCTTGAATTGCTTGATTTGTAGTCCTAGGAAGTAGTTCAGCTCTCCCATCATAGACATGTCAAAAATTGCTCACAAAGATTCTCATTAGTAGATCCAAAGATTATATCATCAACTTAAACTTGAACAAGTATAATGTCATTACATGTTTTCTTAATGAACAAAGTCTTATCTCTTTTTCCTCTCTCATAGCTTTGAGAAAGCAAGAAATTACTTAACCACTCATACGACTTTTGAGGTGTTTGCTTCAACCCATAAAAAGCCTTCTTGAGTTTGTAGACAAGTTTTGGATACTTGTGATCTTGAAATCTTGGAGTTGACTCACATATACCTCTTCATTGATGTATCCAGTTAGAAAGGCACTCTTGACATCCATTTAATAAAGCTTCACACCATTCATGCAAGCATAAGCTAGCAGCAGCGTCACTGCCTCCAATCTGGCCACTAGCACATAAGTCTCTCCAAAGTCAATCCATTCTTCTTGATTGTAGCCTTTAGCAACTATCCTTGCCTTGTTTCTCACAATGACTCCTTGCTCATCCAACTTGTTCTTGAAAATCCATTTGGTTCCAATCACATTCATCTTCTTTTTTATCTTAGAACAAGAGTCCATACTTCATCCCTTACAAACTGATCCAGCTCCTCATGCATTGCATTTATACAGTTGTTGTCCTTTACTGCTTTAGCTACAGTTTTGGGTTCCAATTGAGATACAAAAGCCATGTGTTCACAATAGAGGTTCAATAATCTCGTGGATGAAACTCCTCTCTGAACTTGACCAATTACATTATCCAAAGACAAATTTCTAGGAACTCTTCACTCCTTAGGAAAACCAGAACTGATTTTCTCTGCAGCAACTCCAGATTAAATCGATTGATTCTAATGTTCAACTGATTGATTTTTCCTGCAGTTATGTAACTTTCTCTGGTTCATTCTGTAGCTTTGCACCAAGTCTCTACCCAGTTAGATCATCATCATCTGCAGCTGTGTTAACACTTTCCTGCATATTCTAGTTAGTTTCATCAAATGCAATGTGCACAGATTCCTCTACTAGCATGGTTCTCTTATTATATGCTCTATATGCATGACTATACAATGAATAGCCAAGGAAGATTTCGTCATCAATTTTTGAGTCAAACTTGCCCAAGTTATCTTTGTCATTGTTCAGAATAAAACATTTACATCCAAAATCCTTTAAGTGAGAAATGTTGGGCTCTCTACCTTTACACAACACATAGAGGGTTTTCTTTGAAATAGGTCTTATTAGCACTCTATTAAGAACATAACAAGTTATACTTACTACATCAACCCATATGTTTTTTATCGCCGTCTTCGCGATTCCGGTTGTGACATTCCAAAATATCTTTAGATGATCTAATTATTTAATGAAGTTTTGATGATAATAATAACTCCAAGTACATATTTGTATTTGTATGCTACAATAATATTCACAAATCTCTAAGCATTAGTCATATGTACAAATGAACTACAGACCCACATAAGTTTTTATTTACTATTATTTTATTAAATTAATTTTGTTTAAAATTAAAAGAAGAGAAAAGTTAAAAATAAATAAATATAAAAACAATAAATGTTTTAAATCTATTTGGAAATCTACTTTAAATCAATGTATAACAATATGCGCAGTGTAATAGAAATAGTTAATTGATTGAAAAAATCAATTGGACAATTTTTTCTGCAAACACAAATTGTGTAGAATATTGAAATAGAAATCAAAACTAGAGAGTAGAGAGAAAGAACACAAAATTTTATACCAGTTTACTCTTCCTTAAGAGTTACATCTAGTTTTTCTTGCAAACATATAAAGAATTCCACTAAAACACAACAATTGTACACACCATACAATACAAATCCAATCTTGCACACTGTAAGATTTACCAAGAACTTGTACAACACCCAACTACACCTTTACAGATGAAAACCCTATTCAAATGTAGACTAAAACCCAAATACAATCAAAGAAATTGTAATACGAACATATCTACAACCAAGTATAGAATAAACTAGTTCAAATCAATTTGCAGAAAACTTTCCCGATATGAAAGATGTGAAACACTACGTAGTTCAATCGCACATAAAAGAATTAGCTCCAAGATTCTCTTTCTTGAACACTTTTGATTAAAAATACTAAGCTCTTTCAAAATGATATTCGCTTTTCATCTAAACTCTCTCTATTTTATATTTCTTCAAAAACATGTTAACTCTTTGTATTTCAAATATTTTTGAAACAGTTACTAAAAGTCAGTTACACTTTAGTGTAAACAGTCGATTGAAAATTTGTCTAAATCGATTTATTTTACTAAAAGAATTTTTAGCTCATTAATTTCGAAAAAAACATTCTTTAAAAATGTCATTACAATAGTTTTACTTGCAAACTTTTATCAAATCAAAGATGTTTTCAACCCTTACTGAATCATCTTAACTTTCTCATCAATTTGTTGCATTTATTTTGGTCCAATCAACACACTCACCATCCTGAAACCAACATGAAGGTGTTTTGCACTTCCTCCCATATAATGCTTTATAAAGAGGCATAACTATGCTTGCTTTGTAACTGTTATTACAAGTAAGTTCTACTAATGGTACAATCTCATCCCGACTACATAAATGTTCAAACACACAAGTCTTAAGCAAGTCATCTAAGGACTGAATAATTCTCTCTGGTTGCTTGTCAATTACAGGCGATATGCTAAACTAAGACAGTTTTCTTCCCAAAGCATGTTGAAGTGTATGCTAAAACCTAGAAGTGAGTAAGGAATATTTGTCTAATATTATGTTAGAGGGTACACCATGTAATCTAACTACCTCATTTATATAAATCTAAGTTAACTTCTACACAAAAACTCTCAAATCTAAGGTAAAAATTGTACAATTTTCATTAATCTATCCACTATTACCCACACTAAGTAAGGTTTCTTCATTGAATGTGGAAAGTTGGTGAAAATTTTGAAGGAAATATTATCCCACTCCTGCATTAGAATGTGTAACTAGGTTAACATACCTTTAGATCGTTGATGTTCAACCTAGGACTTTTTTATAAGCTAAACACAACAATAAATTTAGCTACATCGTTTTTTATACCATACCACCAATAAAACTTTCTGATATATTGATACATCTAGGTCATGCCTAGATGTGAACTGATTTTGCTTTTATGAACTTCAGATAACACCACATGCTTTAATTCATCATCCTCTAGTGTTGCATATTGTCGCGATCGGGATCGCCGGGGGAGCTGATAATGAATTTTTTTAAATAATATAATATTGTTATTAGAGATGGAGTCGCCACCATAGTTTATTATGGAAAACTACAGAAAAAATCAAGAAAAGAAATGTCTATGAACAAGATTTAAGATTCAGGAGTCGGTTACGTGTGGAAAAGGTATTAACATCCCCACAACACTTGTCCTAAGCAAAAATGAGTGTGATTTTACAAGATGTTATTTTTCTCAAAAATAATTACAATAAAAATACAAATAAAGACAAATAAAAGAAAGATATAAAAACAAACAAATATTAATGTAAACAAAATAAAATAAACAAAAATGACAATAAATTAAAATGATCATTAATACAAATAACACAAATAAGAAAATAAAGATGCAAATAAAAATAAATGAAAATAAATAAACAAACCAAATAAAGAAAATATTTTTTTATTTTTTTGGCCCGACAAGGATTGACCTTGGTCCTACGTATTTCCATAAAAAAAAATCAGGGTTCATGTAGTTCTAAATCAAAAATTTGTTTGATGATGATTGATATTTTAATTTTGAAAATTTTATATTTTTTTATATTTTCACAAATTTATTTGAAATAAAACATTATTTATGGATTTGTTAAGAAAACAAAGAAAAATAATAATGGTAATAACAATAATAACAATAATAATAATAATTAATTAATAAATAAAAAATAAAAATGGTTAGGGTTTCTTTTGAGTGTTGTAATGGGTTATGATGGGGTTTAGGTTTCCTATTGGGTACACTGATGTTCTTGCTTTCATGATTCAATGAGATTTTGAGTTTTGAAGGATTTCTTTTGAGTGCTCTAATGGGTTCTCAAGGGGTTTACGGTTCCTGCTGAGTGCTCTAATGTTCCTGCTTCCATGATTCATTGAGATTGAGTTTTGGAGGGTTTCTTTTGAGTGCTTTGATGGGTTCTGACGGGGTTTAGGGTTCCTATTGAGTGTTTTAATGTTCTTGCTTCTATGATTCACTGAGATTTTGAGTTTTGAAAGATTTCATTTGAGTGCTATGATGAGTTCTGATGCGGTTTAGGGTTCCTATTGAGTGCTCTAATGTTCTTACTTCCATGATTCACTGAGATTTTGGGTTTTGGAGGGTTTCTTTTGAGATGGAGATTGTGACAAGAGCAACAATCTCTTGATTTGGTTGGAAAGTTGAGAAGGTGCAATAAAGCAACAATCTCCAAGCAACAACTTAAATAAAAAAAAATAAAATCATTTATCTTCTATCTATTGCTATTTTATTTAATATTACACCATGTGATCACAAAGCAAACACAACACGATATGAATCATACGAAAGTATAGAGGACAAAAAACATACCAGTTAAAACCAAATTTAGCTTCAAGCTCTTGTAATGAAACTGTGAACTATAACTTTCTACCTCCTGTGAACAATTTTCACTAACTAAGTGTTTTAATTTTGTGTGTTCTTTTTCGTGTGTGAGTGTTGTCTATAGCCGTGAGTGTTCCTCCCTTGTGAGTAGGGCTAAGGTAGGGTATATCCATTTGTAAAAAAAATACAATGTCCCTTTTTAATTGTGATTTGCAAATTATCTCTAATCATAAAAATTGTTTCTTTTTCAAACTTTTAATTTTTTCGTATTAGCAAACTTTAATGAGTATTTCTTTGCTGAGAATAAGTGGGAAATTAATTGGATTAATCAGAATTATTTGCATTAAAGCAGAATAATCGATTATCATAAAAGACCTAAAAATAGACTCTCTAATATCCTCAGCTTCCTTTCTCAAATTTGTTTTATTCAAAATTTGAATTAATTTCATTATTAGACTCAATCAATGTTTAATCAAGCAAAATTCTATCAATTTTAATTAAATTAAATAATCTGCACACTAATTCTAAAAATAGCTAAAAGAGCCTAGTCAAATGTTGAAGCTCATTTTCTTATTTAAACCTTAAGAGACCATACCTTTTTATTTTATTTACAAGTAGTTTAGAAAATGAACCCAATTAAATAAAATCTAATTTCTTTTTTTTCAAATGAAAACATATTTTTTATTATTGTTTTTTTATATTATTATATTTGTGTTAGTATCTTTTTTTTATTATTATTATTATTTTAGTTATTCCACTGTTATTTTTATTATTAAAAATTACAAACAAAGAATCTATATTTTTATTTTTCTTTATTTTTTTCTTTTTTTTAAAATAAAAGGAACTATTTATACTTAAGTCACGTTTATTATTATTATTATTATTATTATTATTATTATTATTATTATTATTATTATTATTATTATTATTATTATTATTATTATTATTATTATTATTATTATTATTATTATTATTATTATTGTTGTTGTTGTTGTTTTATTATTATTTTTCTATATAAAGGTAAGACTTAAATCAAATTTTATTATTTTTATTATTACTATATTTATTTTTAAAAAAATGAAAATTAATGCAAGAAAACTTAAATTAATAAATATTTCTTTTTTATTTATTACTATTGTTATCAAATTTTTTTTAATTTTTTTGTCCGGACAAAATTGGGTGTTGACACACATCTTTTGTTTCTAAACCTTAAGATGTCATCCACTCCCATAGATATTTTGTTTCTAAACCTAAAGATGTCATCCACTCCCATATAAAAAGCTTTAGCTTTATCAATATTTAATTGGTTTAAGATATTCTTGAAATTCAAATCTACCAACTTGTTCACTCTCACTTTTTCTAGAAACTTATTAGTTATAGAAAGCATATTAAAACTAATATGATTTGAAGATAAAAAAAACCTACAAATTCAAACTGTTGGATTTTTCAATCAACTGCAACTCTCTAATCATAAGTGTCCACATTTCTATCTTTTTGCAACTCAAAGCATATGTAACAACATTTGTTTTCTAGGGATGGTACATTAACTAAAAATAGTCTTTTAAAAACTCCATTCATCTTCTTTATCACGTGTTATGCTCTTTCTGATCAAACAAGTATCTTAAGCTTTTATTATCACTAAACAAATCAAAATGAGCTTCATAAAGGTATTGTCTCCAAATTTTTAAATCAAGAACAACTGCTGCCAATTCCAAATCATGAGTTGGATAATTTCTTTCATGTACCTTCAACTGATGGGAGGCACAAACAACAACTTTCTTATTTTGCATCAAAACACATCCTAATCCTTGATATGAAGCATAACAGAAAACTTCACACTTTCAATCTCAATAGTAAAATGAAGATATAGAGCACAAACCGTAACGATGAATGTTCACCCATAAATGTTCCAATACAATCGAGAAGAAATGTTTATCGTCATCACTGAGACAAAGACGGAAGCAAAACATTGAGATGTTAGCAACAAGTGTAGACTCCCACTGTCATCGCCACTATCAGAAAAGATGAAACGAGGGATTTGTGCGTTATACCGAAAATGTGAGGAAGAAACATTGTTTGTATATTTAAATAGTCTTCTGTTGGACGCCCTAGTGTCAAAATTAAAAATCCATATATACCTCGATTGACATAAGTGTATGATGTAAATATGGATGTTTATTTTGGATGCCCTAAGGTCCAACATAAACATGTTTAAAATATTTACAAAAATTTCACCGATTCAAATTATCATGATATTAAACACATATCGATATTATGTCTAAAGACTACTCATTAAGCTAAAAGTGGCTTGTTGAAAGAATACTCATTAAGCCAAGAATGACTTAAAGAAAGAATACTCAAGGGGTTAGCCAGGAGTGACTGTGAGCCTAAAGAATACTTTAAAGTAGTTCACAACATTAGTCTACCTAGTTATTGATCAAGAATTGAATGTAGTCTGTTCTGACACACAAATCAATATAAATCATTGTGTATATTTTCTTTCCTTTATCACCTTAGTTTTACATGTTATCATTATCTATACCAACACAAAAATGAGAGTTATTGTGAGATTACTTGGGAAAAATGATTTTAACAAAGTGATTTTAAAATTATGTCTTTAAACTAGTGCTTGCTCTAACACATAGACTATAATTTGATCACTTGTATTCTTAAACATGAAAATATATCAAGCAAGTGATTCGTTAAGTTGCAAAAGTTTCATTTGTTGTGGCCTTTTAGGATAAACATGCTTGTTTAAAATAATATTTCAAACATGTTTGTTTGACTAAGTATATAGTGAAGTGTTGAAGTTGAATTGTCTGTAATTCATCAGATGTACCGTGTAGAAAACTATTTATGAAGGCACACTTTGTTAAGTCAACCTATTTCAACAAATCAGGTTAGTTCAAGGTTACATTTGTATAAGTTCATTAGAAGAAACATGCATCAATTGACATCTCAGTAGAAATTTTTTTTGAAGACTTATAGTGAAATTATGTTTGCGAAAAACTAAAAATCATTTAAATCACAATTCAGCCCTCACTTCTTGTGATATTCTAATTTTCTACACAACCTTTTAAAGTTTTTAGTGATGCTCTATATCAAAGATAGGGATGAGTTTTCATGTAAAATAAGAAATTTGTTGTCTATGCCTCTCTTCAGTTGAAGGTACATTAAAGAAATTATCCAACTCATGATTTAGAGTTGGTATTAATCATTCTTGATTTCAAAATCTAGAGAAATTACCTTTATGGAACACACTTTGATGTGTTTAGAGATAATTAGTGCTTAAGATATTTGTTTGATTAGAAAGAGCTTAACACGAGAGAAAAAAGATGGATGGAGTTTTCAAAAGACCATGATTTTCAACTGGTGTACCATTCTTGGAAGGCATATATTGTTGTAGATGCTTTGAGTTATAAGAAGATACAAATGTCAATACTTATGATTAGAGAGTTGAAGGTGATCGAAAAATTTAATAGTTTGAATTCAAAGGTTTTTGTATCTTCAGATATGCTTATTATAACTAATGAGTTTATGAAAAAGTGAGAGTGAAGTAATTGATGGATTCAAATTTGAAGAATATCTTAAGCCTATTAAATACTAGTAAAGCTAAAGATTTTTCTATGGTAATGGATGATGAATCAAAAATAATATGTTCCAGAGGATGATGAATTGAAACACACGATATTATCTAATCATAAAAGCAAGCTCAATTTACATCCAAGTATGATTAATATGTATCAAGATCTTAAAAAGTCTTATTTCTGGCCTAATATGAAAAAAAATGTAGTCAAGTTTATAGTTAACTATTTAGCATAGTACCAAACAAAGATCCACGATTCACTTATAGGTTTTGGCAGAAGCTTCAAAAAGCTTTGAGAAGCAAACTCCAACCTAGTTCAACGTATCATCCACAGACTAACAAGCAATCAGAGAGAATTATCTAGCCCTTAGAGGATTTGCTTAGTACTTGTGTGTTTGATCATTTGGACTATTAGGATGAGATTTTACTATTGGTAGAATTTACTTGTAATAACAAATAACAGGCAAGTATAGGTATGACTCCTTATGAAACATTGTATAGTTTCAAGATGGTAAGAATGTGTTGATTGGACCAAACATAATACACCAAACTAATGAGAAAGTCCAAATGATTAAGGAAAGATTGAAAACATCTTTGAGTAGGAAAAAATCCTATGTAGATCAAAGAAAACCTTTAGAATTTTTTGTTGGTGAACATGTTTTTATAACAATTACACCATTCACTAGTAGTGGTGTAGGAGGAGCAATCAAATCAAAAAAGCTAACATCAAAGTTCATACAACCTTATAAAATTCTCAAGAGAATAGGTCTTGTTGCACATGAACCTGCTTTGTCTTCTCCTTTAACCAACATTCATAATATCTTTCATGTATTAAAACTAAGGAAATATGTATCTTATCAAAATCACATCTTAAAATTTACTTCAGGCAAAAGAAAATTTACCCTTTTAAGTGTAGTTGGTTAGAATTTTAAATTCTCAAATAAAGCAATTTTGTGGTAGGAATATAAATAAGTTCTAAGTTTTGTGGTATCTAATAATCGATGATTTCACTTGTGAGACAGAAGAGAAGATAAGGGAATCATACCTTAGCCTCATTCTTGGTAAGATGATTTTTGAGGACAAATTTTTTATCGTTAAGGATAATTGTAAAACCTTCTCACCACTCTTCACTCTTTTCTCTCTAAATTTGCCTTTATTTTCTCTAACACCTTGCAATAGTTAGGGAGCTAAAGGTCATTTTAAACTTTTCAATCAGAATGTGTGCCTATTTTCTCTAAATTTTCTTTACATCACGTTGAATAGTGACCCTCTCAACTTAGTTAAATTTATGTTGAATTTATAGATTTTGAGTGATTCTTTTACTTGAGTTAAAAATTACTTAAGAGCAAGGAATTACAAGTGAGGGAACTTATCATTGAAGATCTTTTTATGATAGATTTGAAATAAGATTTGATTTAGTTGTGACCGATTGGTAAAATAATTGTTGTGTCGCAATTTGAGATTTTGATTTTTGAAGTAAAATTGGAATATGGACTTGATTGCGTGTTGAATTGAAATTTTCTATGTTAATTGACTTTGAAAGTACTTATAATATTTGATTGTAGTTTTGGCTAAGATATGACAGTTTTTTGTAAGAAAAATACTACTTTGATTTCAAGTTGGGTGTAATTTGGAGTTTGAGCTAATAAATTTTGATTAGGAGAATTTTCAACTCAAAATTATTCTTGAGATGTTGATATAGTGGTTAGGTTATGCATGTTAAAGTATAGAGTTTCTTAAACTGAGTTTGGAATATGGTTTAGATGAATAAAGTTAGCTTCCTATACACTACAAGAAAAATGTTGTTTAGAGACTAATTTTTAGCTACCAAATGAAATGGTTACTAATTGTGACCAAAATAGTCACCAAATTAGGATTTAGTTGCCAAATAACTACAAAATAGAAGTAATGATTGAATTTAGTGATCAATTAAGTCAAATAATTGGTATTTAACATTAGCTATCAAGGTTTTAGTTACCTATACCATTAAATTCTAAATTAGTCTCTAACTTAATTAGATACCAATTTAGAATCTAATGGCGTAGGTCACTAAAACTTTGGTATCTAATGTTAGATACCAATTATTTGACTTAATTGGTCACTAAATTCAATCATTACTTCTATTTTGTAGTTATTTAGTAACCAAAATTTAATTTAGTGACTATTTTAGTCACAATTAATAACTATTTCATTTGGTAGCTAAATATTGGTCTCTAAATAGCTTTTTTCTTGTAGTGATAGTCTTCCATATATTAGTTTATGAATTTAATGTTAATGGAAATTATATTGAGCTTGGATGATCAAGGTTGAACTCAAATTAGTAAAGGATTATATTTAAGCAAATAATGGTTGTACTGAAGATTTTAAATTTGTTTGAAAGTTATATTTTTTAAATTCATTTTGGGAAAAACTTTGGAAACAAATTTGAATCTACTTCTTGAAGTTGATTTTCTATTATTTTTGTTTAACTGAAGGATTTTTTCTCAAGCATTTGCTCTCAACCTATCTTCCCTTATGTGAATTTAGAGTTGAAACTCAACTTTTTCTCTCGGTTCTATTCTACTATCTTTTCAGCTACTTTTCCCTTAATGTCATCGCTAATAGATTGTGTGACCAAAATTAGTTATAAGCTTGATGGTTCCAGTGGTTCCTTAGAATAAAGAACTTGTTCAATCTTACTAGACCAAACACTCTATCCAAAGAAATCCATCTCGCTTCAGACTAGTGAAGTTCAGATGTTTTCCAAGGATGAACATTGGTTCAGGAAACATTAACATAGCTTCAAAGGGGTTGTAAATAGATGGAGTGGATAAAGTTCTTCTCTTAGGAGCCATTAATCTTCTAAAGTTAGGATAAGAGAGATGGTAATGAAGAGAAGAACTTATCTCAAAGGCCCAAGGTTTTCTTTAGAAGAGAGGAAGCACAATCGAAAGTTGAAGGAATATGAAAAAGGGTGCACTTTTAATAAGTAGATAATGAAAACTAAAACCACGGTTAGAGTTTTCTCTTTAACAATGTTGATGACAATGTGGCATAGAAAGCCCTGACATTTTCTCTGAACTAAGATGCTTGGGCCAATGTGCATTGATGGTTTTATCGTTTCACCATTAATTCTCTTTAATACATGTGAGAGAAACTAATTATTTCTTAACTTTTTTTTACACATACTCATCAAACAGATTAGTACTACTCAAACAGATGATATTGTCTAGTAAAACAAATATTTCAACATATTAATAAATAGTAAATACACATTATGAATTATATTTAATTTAAGGAATCTTTTTGCTAAAAAATTTGGTTGAATAAGAAATTTGGGTTCGTATAAGGGACTTTTGGCATGTTAGCAGTTTAGGAATATAATTCTTTCATCCTTTGTTTATGCCTAGCTTACAAGGTTGAGACCTAGGATTTGTTTGTGTTCTCTTTATTCATATTCCTAAGATAGTCATCCTAAAGACTTTTGATGCCGAAATTTTCTTGGATACATATTTATTAATTCAAACCACTTACTTTTGTGGCTATAGGTTATACTATCATTCTTATAATTATCACTACTTTAGCAAATTTATTGTCCTTTCTCATATAGACTTTTCTTCCTCTCTTGAGATAATGTCCTGGATTAGATATACAAGACATGTGTTTGAACTTATAATAGAAAAGATATAGAACTTTAGTGCTCTTAGATAACCTTTTAGAGGAATGTTTATAACACTTGATCTTTTCCTTAATCGATTTAGTTTTTTTTTTTTTTACGTGTAAAGGTACAATCTATTTTATAGTGTATGCCATGAGATGCAATTTTATGTTTCTTGCTTTCAAGATGCATAATGTCAATCTCTTGATTTAGATTTAAGGACTACTTATGTATACAGTTTCACTCTTAGAAAGTTTCATCATGAGATAGATCACTTTCATCTTCATAATCATATGAAGAGCATGAGGATTAAGAAATTTAGACAAATCCAAAGCCAAACTTAGGATTTACCCTTTTATTTATGTCAACCACTAAGCATAGATTTATTTTCTCTTTGTCAAATTCAAAGCCAGGGTCTGACTCGTCATCCATGTTTTCTCTATATTTGTTCTCTTAGGAGTCCCATATTTCCAAAATTGATTTTAGCCTGCAGATTTCACTAAACTTTTCTTTTGACAAAGCAAAAGTTAGAACATACCCAACTTTGTCATTGAGTTCTGTTTGACTAGCCTAAACTTGTGTCTAGTCTTTCTATGGAGTCTTCAGTATATGTTTCCTCTAATTATGATGTACCATAACTTATATTATGTGGACTTGATATACACCTTCATTTTATCCTTCCAATATAGGTAGTGTTCTATTGAGAATATTAGAGGTCTTATGATGGGTGCTCCCTCTAGTATCGTTAGTTGTGTCATCTTTATTGTAATGTTGTTAGGCACTCAACCCTTTAGAGGTTGAGCTTTAATACCAATTATGAAAAATAGAAAGAACACAAGAAGGGATGTTTGAATGCACAACAAAAAATCAATCAATTGAAAGAAAAAAAAAATCGATTAAAACTTGCGCACATAATAGCAATCAACAAAAACAATTGATTGAAATCGAAAACAATTAATTGAAAAAAGCACACAATACAACCTCTCCATAAACAATTGATTGAATACCAAAAACAATTAATTGAAAAGCATTAACAATTCAAAACAAGACAAAATCATTTGATTGAACCCAGAAAACAATCAATTGAACATAAACTCAACCAATTTCAAATAAACACACCCAAATAGTAAAAGAAACCAAATTGGGAATGTAAAATTTTAAGTTTGTTCAAAAAGCAGATTCAATTGATTGAAATCGAAAATCAATTGATTGAAATTTCTCAAAGAAAATCAAGTTTCAAGATTTTAATCAATTGAATAGTCAATACAATTAATTGCAAACACCAAATTGGAGTCAAGAACAGAATACAATCGATTAAATAGAAGGATCAATCAATTGCAGAAAAACACAAAATTACAGTAACAAAAACATCAATTGATTGAAAATGAAAATTAATAAGTTGATTTATCATAAATGAAAAAAAAAATTGTTAGAAATCAAATTTACACAGTAGCTCAAGTATAGTGTATGGTTCAAATATAAAATCATAGAAAACTAATTTGAAATCATAGAAACGCAAGATTATGTAGGACAATACAGTATATTGTTCAGTTTCAGAAAAATCAATTGATTGTAAACAAAAATCAATTAATTGAATTTTTGACAGTTTACACAAAACTCGACAGAAACGATATGCGAACCAAGATAAGGGTAAAGAGAGAGCAAGAACACCAAGATTTATATTGGTTCACCCTTCATCAAGGACTACATCCAATTTCTTTGCCAACAAGCAAAGAAATTCACTCAAAGATCACCAATATCAATCAAGATACAAGTCAATTACACTTGCACACAGCAAGAGCCCACTGAACCTAGCAAAACCCTCTACACCCTGTAGAAAAATAACCCTTGAACCTTATAGAGATCAAAAAACTAGTGCAGAACCCTACTGCACAATTACAAACCATAAACCCTATTCAATTTGTAACCACAACCACACAATTACAATGTAAATGAGATACTACATGCTTCTGCACAAAACAATAGTATACACAACTATCAAGAACAGTGCAAAAGGCTTATCTTTGATGCAGAGCCAGCATACACGAAAATCTATCAAAGAGAGGCTTCAAGATTCAAATTCTAGAGATTTTCTTGATGTAAATCAATGTAACACTTAGTCTCACCGTATTAGCACGTTTCTCTCTCACTTAGGTTCGCAAAAAGTAATTCTCATCAAATTGAAAACGCGCTCTGCAGTTATATAGCCATTCTATTTTAAAACTGCCACAACAATTAAAAATTAATCTATTGATTATGGGATTCAATCGATTGATTTTTCTATAAACATAAAAATTAGCAAGTTGATTTTCGAAAAAAGTTGATTATTTTCCTCTCAAAATAGGTTTTCAAAAAACATTAATGCTAACTTATTCCCATTCAATTATTTATTAACCAAAGTGAATTTATGGAACTCTCTTCAAGTGAAATATCATGCAGTTCATGGTTTTGAATAAAAAACTGTTAGATCAAGACTTCAAAGCATGTAACAGTGCCACTTTCCTAAAGAAATATTTGCCCTCTATACTACAAGAGTCAGCAAATTTTCTTCAAAATGAAGCTCCTATTTACACTTGCAGTAGTGGAAAATAGTCCAAACAAGTTATCTGATCGTTCTCTGATCATTCATATCTTTTAGGTTGTTCTCATATAATATATAACCAAACGTTTAAAATTTAAACGTTCAAAATTTTTGAAAGTTTTAACAACTTCCAAAAAACTAATTAACCACTTTGAAAACCGTCAAAATAAACTAACCATATTTTGATGACATGACACATGGATTTAACATTTGAAAATGTTCAACAATCCTCCGTCATTTTCAACGTGTTTGATTCAAGAATAACTCAAACATTATATGCATAAATAATGGTATCTTACGATTTGAACCATTAAATTGTGAAAAGTTTATTACATCATATCAGAATTACGTGGTAGAAAGTCTTTGAACCAATATTCTATTTGATATGTAGCATAAACAATTCACGTATACAACTTGCATCAAAAACTTGCTTTAAAATATCTGACACATTCAACAAGGCCCTTGTGTCTTGTATCTTTCATGAATATTTTTGGAGTCAAGTCCTTTAACTCCATGAAGCGGCCACACTTCACATTCACATAGGTGGTCTTCATTCTAGCACCTCCGCAATTTCAATACCTTTAGAAAACCATTAAGAGATTAACTCAAGCTCCTCATTTGACAAACGGATACAAAGCACTAAGAACCTTGGGATGACAATTAATTATAGTGCTTACAATCATTCTGATGATGTACTTTGACTACATTGAACTCAAGACTTAACGTAATGTTAAGCATTGAGTTGAGTTTCCATCATTGATGATTTTTAATCATGAGCTTGTGACTCATCCCTCTTGATGTTTTATTCATCAAGTCTATTGGTAATCCTTTAGTGAAAGGATCTACCAAGTTTTAACTATATTTCACATAGTCAATTAGAATAACAACTCAATTGGTATCTATTCTCTGACACAACTGTGTCTCAATCCAATGAGGTTGGATTTATCATTGTAAACTTGGTTGAACACCTTTGAAAATTCTTTCTTAAACATACTGCTCCTTTTCATTTTTCTGCAAGTGATATTTCTCTTCTACACGAAGATGGTTAGCAAGATCATCAAGAAAAATATTATCTTACTTATTCCATTAGAGACCTTTCATTAACCATTTAAAAACAAATAAATAAATTTTGAAATTTAAGATAAAAAAAAATTTCTTACTCATTGCATCATCTTACCTAGTCTCCAATTTTTTATATTGCAGTACTACCTCAATGCATGTGGGAATATGTGTTAAGTTCAATCACAGTCTTCCCTCTGAAATCCCTCTCAACCAAGGATTAATTCGTAAGAGCCTAGCTGGTTCTTTACCTTCCACCGTCTGTGCCCCTGCAACTCTATCACAAACTAACACGCCTTCGCACTCTGAACGGCTCGACATTCATCATCACGTGAGACTCTAACATAAGTTCATAGGAATCACCATCGAACGCATACAGCCCAAAAACTTGGGCCTAGATACCCATATGGACCCGGGGCAGGGCCCAAATCTGTTATCGGGCTTGAAAATGGGAGCCTGCATGTTGCTTGATTTAAGTTTGTCCCAAACCGGAGACAATGTCGTTTGGATGGCGACCGAGAGCGAGAGCAAGACGGTGGTTCTTGAGCGGTACTGAAGACGAAGGAGATCTCGAGTGTGTTGTAGAACTCAGTAACGCTATCGTTTAAAAACTTAGTCTAGAATTCAGTGTAGACTTTCCCAGACTGCAAGTAACTCATTATCTTGTTCCACGCCTTAACATTGTTGACTCTCTTCTATGATGTTTTCCCATCTCTTTGACACATTCTAAATGTATAGTATGCGTGCAAGGCAAGATACTGATTTCTCTTATTGTATGAAACAAATACTCAAAGCAGACAGGGCAATACATTGCTCTTTCTACACAATGGTGCCCCTTTTCCATTACCTTGGAGTAGCAACATCCACATGTCTTGCAGTGGAAAAAGTTATCCTTGCCCCAGTTCTACAAATACCACATTCATCACAGTGATATTGTTTCTTTGAAGTATCATCATCAAAGAATTTGCATATATCACAAAAGTACTTGCCCATGCATACTCCACAGTTTATGCAGTACTATTGAACATCTTGCTCCGTGTAACATAAAGAGCATATAACCTTCTTATGATTCTCTATGGTGGTTTCCATTGTTCTGCGTGCCAGTGTTGGAAAAATCTACTTGTTTAGTTTGTCATTGAAGCCATCAAGCAAAATATTTCTTTAGATTGATAGATCAAGAGGATTTAGATGACTTCAAAGCATGTAACAGTGCCACTTTCCTAAAGAAATATTTGCCCTCTATACTGCAAGAGTCAGCAAATTTTCTTCAGGATACAATGAAGTTCCTATTTACACTTACAGTAATGGAAAACAGTCCGGACAAGTTATCTGATTATTCATATCTTTTAAGCTGTTCTCATATAATATATAACCAAACGTTTAAAATTTAAACGTTCAAAATTTTTGAAAGTTTTAACAACTTCCAAAAAAATAATTAACCACTTTGAAAACCATCAAAATAAACTAACTATATTTTGATGACATGGCATATGGATTTAACATTTGAAAATGTTCAACAAAAACCACACTCACACACTCACAACCTAAGTTCTAGACCAAAACCCAAGAGATCTCTCATCAAGGTCCATGATGACTTCATCAAATCACTTAGCATGCCTTGGTGCTAACACACTTTTCCCAGAGATCGTCTGATAATAAATACTCAAACGATATATTTGTAAATTATATAATCAGTTAATGACAATTATATCTAATGTAGTGTATCAGACGATGCTATTTTACTTAACAAATTTTCTTGTATAAAACGTTTTGATGATATGTATTGCAATGATTCCTTCTTATTCGTACAAATAACAACAATATGAAAAGTAGAGAGATAGTGAAAGAGAAAATTTACACTATAATTTTTATACTAGTTTGTTTGATCAAGCAAACTACTTACAGTTCTCAATTAACTAATTGAGTTCCACTAACTAGACTACTATTTTGAAGTACATTCGAGTATTCTTTGGGTACGTAATCACTCCTGGCCAACCCCTTAAGCATTCTTAACAAAAGTTACCCCTAGCTTAACTCAATATTATTTGGGCCCGTAGGCACTCCTGACTAATCCCTTGAGTATTCTTAACACAAACCACTTCTAGCTTAATCAAGTATTTTTTGGGATCGTAGCCACTCTTGACTATGCCCTTAAGTATTCTTGACACAAGTTACTCCCGACTTAACCAAGTATTCTTTGTCAAATAGCCACTTCTAACTCAGATGAATAAGTTATATATAGAGTGATTAACTGATCATGTTGAAGCTTTTAAAGAGGATAATCATTCAAAGACATATAAAGAATTTTATCACTTTCTCTCAATTAGCTTATTGAACACTAATAATGTTCTTTTATAAAAATCTAGTTGGGTATAAAAAATTTGAGCAACGTTTTAACATTATACAATGTGATCTCTTGATGTCTTTTTCTTCTTGAGATGTTTTATATAGACTTTGAAGAAGATGACCATTGTGAATCAGTTGTTGTCCATTGAAATAGTTTCGGATTTTTTAAGTGTACTTCTTTGGTTTGACGAGCATGCTTGATTAGAATGCATTAAATGCACTTTGTATAACATTGAATGCTCTCTTGTTCTTTACATTCTCTTTCAAATAATTGGATAAGGTTATTTTTAAGTTATGCATATGGTCTCATGTTTTATGCGCGTTTCATCTTATTTTTTATGTTCCTTATAAATGAAATACAATGTTATATCATCTATTAGACAAAATATTTACATCTTACATGATTTATTGGTTTTACAAAGCTATTGTCTTACCCATAAAGTATAACTATGTTTTATCCTGAACTATTTTTAACACTTAATCAAAATCTTAAATTGTTAGACTTTTACTTTAACATATTAATTGCTTGAGTATTATTAGACGATATTTAAAAAAAATTACAAAAAGCTTTTAAAACAAAATTTAACAATTTCTTTTTGTATTTTATCTATTTTTACACATAAATAATTATTGTTTAATATTATATCTTATAAAGTGGACTTTCTAAAACTGACTAGATACAAGTCGAAGTCCAATGTAAATATATTATTGCACTTGTATTTAAAATAGATAAAGCATATAAGCAACTCAATATAAACAATACCACAAAAATAAAAGTAAACACAAACGCAAAAGGTTATTGGTCTCCTTTATTAACACATAAGGTCCACCAACCTTGTTATACAAACACATAAACATTATTTTGGCCCAATTGAGATAACAAGAATATTATAAAAAAACAATGTAAATATAGCATGATACAGTGGGAAAAACATAGTTTTCCGAATGAAGAAAAAAGAACAACTTAGGCTGTACGCTCGATATTGTCAAACAATATATACTTTAGAACTTTCAATTGTGTATCTATCTTGAATTATATTTTTATAATTATATTTTTATATTTATATTAAATGTTTTAGGCTTCGTCTTCAAGAAGGCGACGTTTATTGTAAGATAAAAGAATTTAAGATTAGGGTAGAATAGACAATAATAAGTTATGAGATTCAAATTAAGTGTTCTGAAACGTACATCAGTTTTTTTCACTGTATTTACAGTTACATAGAGAGACACATAAAGTAAAAAAGTAAACAACTACAAAAATATAAATTATAAGTTGATTTTTTTCAAATAGTTTGTTAGATTAATAAATTTAAGTTTAATTATTAAAGTCTACCCTTAACAGATAACCAATTTACCCAACGTTGACACACTGACCAACGGTGCTGCTATTTTTCAAATTTCAAACTTAATAATTTAATATATATTAATTTTCAAATTTTATATACATTTCCATTTAATTTAATTAATGTTGGAATGAGAAACTCTGAGTGCAAGACATTTTGAAAGTGGCTGCTTTGCAACGACTGAATCCACCATCCAGAACCTTTTCTCTTAGACGGTTCTTAACGCGTAGGGTTCTTCTGTCTGGCGCCAAGAAACTTCCTTTTCCTTAACACCAACTCTCTCAGGACATTCCTTCTTTTTACTATAAGTCTTTGCTTTTGCTCATCTTTTTACCATTAATGACACACTTTCTGTACACGGGAAAAATAAAAAGTTGTCGCAATCAGTAACATTTCATGGTCAACAACGCCAAAAGCCGTCCCTTTTGAGCTTGGATCCTGCAAGAAGCAAGTATCCTTTTCTTGAATCTTTGTTTGGAGCTCCAGTTTGTGTTTTCACTTCGAGGGTGATTTTGATGCTTCAACTCCTACCCAGGATTTTGTTTTTGTTTGGAGTTGTTTTCTGATTGATGCGTGTGGTGGGGTTTGGCTGGACTTGATCCGATTCGATAAAAGTTGGAAGCTTTGGAGGGGGGCAAGTATTTTTTTTTTTCGTGTTTGTTGTTGTTCTTCTTGTTTGATCTTGAAGTTTTGGTTTTTGCTACAACTCTTGGTTGGTATTGGGGGATTCACCTCTGTAAGTTACCGAGTGGGGTTTTATGGAAGAATTGAAGTCGTTTGGAGGTGGATTGTGAAAAGAAGGTTTTTTTTTTTTTTTTTTTGGGGGGTTTGTCGGTGATGAAGGGATTGGAGGGGGTTTAGTCCTTTGGTGAAATGAAAAGCATATCAAACACTTGGAATGGGAATTCAAAAACATATGGTTAACAAAAGCTTAGGTGTTTTTTTGGTTCTTCTTCTTGTAGCAGCAGTCAGCCCTTTGGAGAAGAAGGAAACAGAAGATGATTTTGTTAGGGAGTTACTTGATCCAGCATCTGGGTTGTTCGATGAGCACACGGTAAGGCTCCCTGAGTTTGGATTTTGTAGGTTTCTTTTATATATTTGGTTTGCTTCTGGTTCAAATGCCAAAAATCCAAAAGGTGATCAACTGATCATAGTATTGGAGCTCAGAAATTTTGGTTTCTTACACTGAATGAGGTGGTTTGCCTTTTCTTTAAGGGTTGGTGTGAATACCGTGTTTCACTTTCTCATTCTTATCATGATTGTCTTAGACTGACATTTCTTTCATTTGGCAAAATCCCAATCCCAATAATGTTGTAAGCTATTAAGATATCCTGTAGCTTTTTGTGCTTTTGCTGCATAATTCTTAACTCTTAAGCAAATGGTAGTCTCTGGTAATCTGAAATATATTTTGGCTTCTCATAGAGGTACCTAACATGAAAGTAACTAATCCTGCAATGATTTCAGCCTCGCATTGAGGTAGCTAACATGGTTACTTAAATCCATGATTCCCTCAAGTTTTGGTCAAAATTGGTCTTAGTGTTTATACTTTAAAGTTGTTGAGTGGTCCTTGTATTTTTATAATTGGAATCATCGTTTTGGGACAATCGTAAGATTTTGTGTGAATAGATTAAAATGTTCCATCCTTAACCGGAGATCTTACATTTTTGCAAAGTTTTAGTTTTAGTATGTTCTATGATTCCCTTAGTATATAAATACTAATTCTGAGAGATAATCATCTACTAAATTCTGTTTTACGTGTGCTGTGTTTACATGAGAAACACACAAACTTGATCTGCCTCAACCAGCTTGCTCACATGATCGCTTGAGCGTTCCTTCCAAGTTATGTTTCTAAATTTTCTTTTGTAACAGTTACTAATTGTCATCTGACTCTAAATTATAGGCACTTCATTGTTTTATGATTATTTGTCAGATTTGGGATTACATTGTGTTTTCATGATTGCTAAGAATAAATGGATAGGCTCTAAAGTTGTAAAGTTTCATGACTGCAGGCAAAGGTCTTATGGAAATATTGCAGGGAAGATTTATTTCATTTAATGAAAGATGTTGGGAATCATGATTTGTGCCTTTCAAAGGAATTATTATCTGGCAGCACCAATATAATCAGTTCAGAGATTCAACCATTAGCACGAGAAGACAGCAAAAGAATTATCAATGCTTACTGTTCTCAATTCAAGGAGAACATTCTCCACTGTCTGAGAAAAGATAATTTTCCAGTACCTGTTTCAGGAAACGAGGATGATTCCAATATTTGGCATGTCACTTATATGGGACCACTTTTTTCCAGATCCAGTGCTCCTACAAGAAATTTTGGTCGTAGTTTGCTTCAGCACATATCAGAACCACCTAGTCCGGGCCCTGCACCCAGTTTAACACCATTTCCTGAACCCAGCTCAGCACCATCTTCTGAACCCAGTCCAGCACCATCATCTGAACCCAGTCCAGCCCTGTCACCTCATGCTCCAGTACCTCATCATCTTCCTGGACCACTGCAACCTTTCGCACCAACACCTTTTTTCCCAAAATTGACACCATCAGCTTCAGATATTTCTGCTCCTCCATCTTCGGTAATTGACAAACAAGAAGAGAGTCACAGTAATAAAAAAACAGTTGTTCTTGCGGTAGTTATAACTGCATTGGTGACATTTATAGCTGCAGCACTGATCTTTTTATGCTGGAGACGGCATCGTAAGACCGGTCATGTTAGACTAAATGATGATAGGCCTCTTCTTAGCTTGAGCATGAGTGACTACTCTGTTGGTATGTATCATGTTATCATTTATTTGTACCTTGTTATAGTATGTTGTACTAGTCTTGACAAAGTGGACTTATCCTACAGGTCCTTCCAGTTTTTCTTTTGGCAATTCAATAAAAGGGGAGAAACTTGGGTTTCAGTCATCTAGTAATAGTTTAGTAGACAATAAGAAGTACTCAGTGCAAGAAAGTCAGTCAATAGGAGCTCATAATGCTGCTAATGGATCACCATTTGAACTGAAACCTCCTCCTGGGAGGGTGGGAATCATTCCTTCTGGAATGCCTCCCTTAAAACCTCCTCCAGGCAGGTTGAACCCTCCTCCAGGCAGATTAAACCCTCTTCCTCCTGAGCCGCCTTCATTTAGGCCTTCGGATGCTGCTGCTCCTCCAGCATCTACTACTACTGTTGCTGCAGTTCCTTCTCCTGCCCCTCAAAAGCCTGCTATTAGTAGCTTTCCACCACCCCAACCACCAGTAGGTGCCAAACCTAGCCCTCCTCTACCACTGCCACCAGCACTAGCTGGTTCCAGACCAGGTCCTCCTCCACCACCTCCAGCACCAGCTGGTTCCAGACCAGGTCCACCTCCTCCACCTCCAGCACCAGCTGTTTCCAGACCTGGTCCTCCTCCACCACCACCCCCAGCCCCAGCTGGTATCAAACCAGGTCCTCCTCCACCACCACCCCCAGCACCAGGTGGTGCCAAACCTGGTCCTCAGCCACCACCACCTCCTGTGAATGGTGTAGCTCCTCCTCGACCTCCTCCATTTGGCTCAAAGGCACCACGGCCTTCAGCTAGTGGATCAAAAGCTACAGTTGCAAGTGAAGCTGATGCTCCCAAAGCCAAGCTAAAGCCCTTCTTCTGGGATAAGGTTCAAGCAAACCCGGATGAATCAATGGTTTGGAATCAAATCAAATCAGGATCATTCCAGTAAGGATTAAATACCAAGCCTCTTTTGTTTATCAAAGATAATTAATCATTAATGTACTCAAATGACAAACATTTTACAGGTTTAATGAAGAAATGATAGAGACGCTTTTTGGCTATAATGCTGTGGATAAGAACAATGGTCAAAGGCAGAAAGAGTCTTCCTCTCAAGATCCTTCACCTCAGTTTGTCCAGATCATTGACAAAAAGAAAGCACAAAATTTATTGATTCTGTTGCGTGCATTGAATGTGACAATGGAAGAAGTTCGTGATGCACTTTATGAAGGTGCTTTCTTGTTCTTTCAATTTTCCTCTAAAATTGCTTATAATTGTTATAGTAATATCAGGTTCTTCTAGTAAAGCGCATTTTATAGGACATACATATTTGTGCACCCATAGTTGCCCTAAAATGTAGTAGACTTCAAACTAGCCCCATGTCCTTGAAGAGAATAGATTTCTATATTGTTGATAGGTTTGAATATTGTTCTAAAATTATTTGATTATCATAATGTTCAGTACTAGGGAAGATAAATTGTGGTAGTCCCACCTATGCTCGAGATACTTTCTACTAAACAAATGGATTAATGCCTTTGAACCTTGTGTCATAAATCATCATGAAATTTATTCTTGATGCACCGATACATCAATTTGTGGGACTCCGATACTCTAGGATGCTTTACCAATACTTATCAAAGAAGTATACAATCTATGAAGCACTAATACTTTTACAATCACAATAATTTATAATTTTTTTATTTTTATTTTGACAATGTCTAAGAAATGTGATTTTAATTTGGATCCACACAATTGCAATTATATATTTATTATGTTTTAAGAACTTTTTATACATTTTTAAATATGTATATTTCACAATCGTATACTGCTATTTTCCAAATAAATGTATTGATGTATTGTATTGTATCTGTGCATCATATATGTACAATTCTAAAAGAAAAATTGTTTAGTTGTATTGTTCCGCACTTGTATTAAAGACTTTGCAACCTCATTTTGGCCGAACAGGACACGAGCTACCCTCAGAATTCCTTCAAACTTTGCTAAAGATGGCACCAACATCCGATGAAGAACGTAAGCTTAGACTTTTTAGTGGTGATCTATCTCAACTTGGTCCTGCTGACAGTTTTCTCAAAGCCCTGGTTGACATTCCACTTGCATTCAAGAGAATGGAAGCTCTGCTTTTCATGGGCTCATTTAAAGAGGAGCTCGGAACTACTATGGAGTCTTTTTCCATTTTGGAGGTATACATCGTACATGCAGTTGCTTTGCTTATTCTCTTTCTATCTCATGAATCATAGTGATTTAAACTTTTAGTTGAACTGATACCAACTGAGATTGTAGAATTACCTGAGTATATGCTATATCATCCTAATGTTGCTACTGCCAATCATAGAAAACTGGTAAAAACATGGCTGAGTATGTTGTTTGTTGCATAAGTAATGCCAATTTAAGGCTTTAATTAATGTGCAGAGTTTTGATATAGTGCCAAATTTCGTCTTATTTAGATGTTGGTATCATTCAAAGTTTTGGTTTAAAGCCAAAATTATTGATTAAGGAATGTTTTTTCATCTGTCAAATCACTGCATGATTACTTGTTACTCTGTTTCATTTTGCATGCATATCCATGTTAAGAAATATACATGTAATACAAGTAAATTTATGATGATTGTGAAATTCTGAGTTTGATTGCAGTTTGTGATCTGTTAGTTATAAAAATGCTGTCAAACGTTGGTTCGTTAGTTTAGTTTTATGGTATGTTAATTAATTTGAAACCATCTATACACAAGCAAACACGGCAATGTTCTGTAATTGATATCCTATCATTGTAATTTCTCTGGTTTTGGAATCTCTGTGCTCATATTTGTTTACTTTATTATCGCCCTGTCACCTTGGAGAAGTAATCATATTCTTCTTGCAATTGTATCTGATTGTCAGGTTGCTTGCAAGGAACTAAGAAGTAGCCGGCTGTTCCTGAAGCTTCTTGAAGCTGTTCTCAAAACTGGCAACCGAATGAATGATGGAACTTTCCGTGGTGGTGCTCAAGCATTTAAACTTGATACACTTCTGAAATTATCCGATGTAAAAGGAACAGATGGGAAGACTACGCTCTTGCACTTTGTTGTTCTGGAGATTATCCGCTCTGAGGGCATAAAAGCTGTCAGAAAGTCCAAAGATAGCCAGAGTTTATCTAGTGTTAAATCAGATCACCTTCAGGATAGTATCCAAGAAACAGAAGATCACTACCATGAAATTGGCCTTCAGGTGGTTTCACACTTGAGCAGTGAACTTGAGAATGTAAAAAAAGCAGCAATTATAGATGCTGACAACTTAACAGGAACCACTGCCAAACTGGGCCATGGTCTCGTAAAAACACGAGATTTGATAGAAAAAAACATGAAGAATGTGGAGGAAGACCGGGGGTTTTGTGAGACAGTGAAAAGTTTTGTACAGAATGCTGAGGCTGATGTTAAGAAACTGCTGGAAGAGGAGAAGAAGATCATGGCTTTGGTGAAGAGCACTGGTGATTACTTTCATGGGAATGCTGGGAAGAATGAAGGCATAAGGCTGTTCATAGTAGTACGGGACTTCTTAATAATGCTGGATAAGATATGCAAGGAGTTGATAGACACACAGAAGAAGCAAACAAAAACACCAAAACAAGAGAATCCCCGGGGACCATCTTCCTCTGATACACGTCCACCGCCTGATCTTCGTCAGCGGCTCTTTCCAGCAATTGCTGAAAGGAGGATGGATGACATTAGTTCAGATGATGAGAGTCCATAGATTCAAGTTGAAAGTGGTATTGAAACTGTTCCCTTACTAACATATCCTTGTATAGCTTAGCATAATTGAAGACATGCATATTGTTTGGCCTGGCTTTTCTAGATGTTAAAATCTATTTTAATGCTAAAAGCTATTTTTATGTTAAGAGATTTAATTAAAAGTGAAACTTGCTTGATAATTTGTCAAACTTGTAAATTAAAAGGTTGTAGGTGATGCCCTTTTCAGCATTGGAATTTAGTATAGGTGAGGAAGAACAGAAACACATAAAATTAGTTTATTTTACTACTTTTAAAATGTCTTTTGATGGAATGAAAATATATGTACTGTCAGTATAAATGTTTTTTGTACTATCATTCAACCACAATGTATAATAAGTTTGTTTACTTTAGAGGAGTGCTAAAAACACACTCTTTCTAGCACACCTCCCATAAGTTAAATTCATTGAGAACTACATAATCATGAAAGAGAATCATGGAATAGGATGTGGAACCCACAAATTTGTGATTTTCAATAAACTTCGAGTACTAGAAGGGAGCCTTTAGAAGAGTGTGTATTTAACATTTCTCTTGTTTTAGTAATAACAACGTTTAAGATCATATAAAAAATTATTTCTTATTTGGTTGACAAGTAAAAATTGTACTTTTATAATGTATGTTTATTGAAGTCTCTATCAAGAGAAGCTCTTTATGAGTTGGGCATTCTGTAGAATTCAGTTTGGCATTGCTTCAACTTTAAGATAAACGTCCCAAATACTATCCAAATCTTCTATGTATTGATCATTGATATTTGAATTTGAACTGACGGTTCTTTTGGCTTACTTTTGCAGAGGGATGGTTGCATGTGTTTTTTCATGAATGATGGAAGTGGCATGTGTTTTTTCATGAATGATGGAAGTGGCATGTATTTTTACACTTCTCAAACTAAATGTCATATGTACAGACCTGGCTGGAGCTGTTATCAAGCAATGCATTTGCTTCCTATCACCATTGTTGAGCCCCCCATTGGGAATTAGCTTCATAGTTTGAGATAGCCACTTCTGGAACTAAAGTTGTGTAGGGTCTTGAATTTTTGTTCTTCATGATTCTTTATTGAATTTAATGTGTTAGTGCATTTATTTATTGAAAGGGGCAGCAGGATGTAGCATATTACTTTTCTTTAAGAAACTATAGAATTGCATTATTTTTTAACTTGTGATTTAACACCAAGATTGTATGATAATGAAAAAGCAACAAATGTAGTTGTCATTATTGGTTTGAATCACATCAGAATGATCTTGTGACTGGTCTATTATAGTATCATTAAGCACTTGACAATAAATTAATCTAGTTATGATCCAATGCTAATGCAAGCATTATGGACCCACATCGGTTAAAATGTTAGCCAAGCATCTATTGTTGTGCGCTACACGTCCATTAGATAATGATGATGAGAGTAGCTCAATCTACAACATTGCTTTGTGGTACTAATGATTAGTACACAAGACTTTTATTTTTTTAGTGGTCACCTCTTTTATTTATATTTATATTTTTATTCGATAATCTACTTATATAATTGAATTGTTTCAACATTTACCCAAATCAGATACCCCAAAGGCTATTGCCATATGCTCAAATGTGCATTATTTCTCATGGTATTAAACAGAATGTTCATTTGATAATAGATAACTTCATTGGCAGATTAGTATTGTGGAAAGGGTTAATTTTAAATAGGGTAAATGGTTAACTATTTCAATTCTAGATTGGCTCGGGATTCCTAATTATTTGCACCAAGAAGTTAGAAGCTAATGTGACACTTTATATCAAATAGATCTTGGTCTGTACCATGACGCTATTGGTTCTAAAGGCACTGCTCTCTTTGCTACAATCTCTACTTTAATATTACTTTAATTTGATATAGAGATGGTCTTAAGTGGAATGGTTCTGCAGATGGTACTTTCTCTTCAAAACTACATATAATTTTGAAATAAAAGGGTAAAGGTCTACTGTAGAAAGGGGTGTGAATAGAGAGACAATAAAAATATTCTAAGAGGCTTTTCAGAGTACAGAGTCTATTAAACAAGACAATCAAGAACTTATATATGAGTAATAGAAAAGATAGTAAACATTTTTGTTTTATACTAGTAATACTAATTCCAACTACCCCTATATCTAATTTTTTTTTCTCTATATAAGTAAAGTGTTTTACTAATATCTAATTATTACATGTATTTTTTTTAATTTTTGTTTCTAACTTATAACAAGAACACAACCATTTCTAGACATTTGTTAATTTTGTCCGTAAGATATAACATATATACACAATCAGTCTCAATCGAGTACATAATATCACTTATAATAATACAATAAAAAGTTTTTAAAATGTTTATAAAAAAAGCTTTTAATAAGAGAGTATAAAATATAAGTACTTTTTGTAGTAGGGATTAACTTTATTGAAGTGAAGAATTTAGAAATATAAGTATATCTTGAGTCGTTTAATAGACGATCTTTCAACTAAACACTTAGAAGTTTAAGAATAATTTTCCATGCATTTCTCGTGTAGTTTGCACATATTTTATTAGTTTCTTTCGTATGGTTTTGATTATATTTATGAGCATTCTACAAATGGATAGTTGGAGCTTTTCTATTTTTCTTTGTCTTTGTGTTAGCTCCTTTTTTAACATGTTTATCTTTTTTAAAACATGTTTAACTTTTTGTGAGATAGTTTTTTTACTATTACACTTAATGTGCATGTTATAAGACATCTTCTTTGTTACACTTAATTGCATGTTATAAGACATCTTCTCTACTTATGTGTTTTTTACGGTCCCAAACTAAGAATACAAACTTAGAAAATTAGTGCACTTGTGTCAAAATTATCTTTGTGTGAGTCAAATTGCTCTAAAGATAGATATTCTTACATTAACAAATGTGTCTTGTAAATTTCACATAGTATGCACATTTGAAATTACATCATATGATGACAACTTGTTTACAAGTTCAAACTAGCATATACTATTTTCATATAAGACTTTTTCTACTCTTCAAGTAGTATATGCTCTTTTTATTGTTTGTTTTTGGACTTCATCTAATCTTTGTTTACTTGTATTTGACACTTCTTGTATATTTTGTCTAGTCTTTATTTGCGTCTAACGCTTTGTTATAATGTGGTATAGTCTTTCTATTCATGTGTCTAACATTTCTTTATAGATTTCATCTAATCTTCATGTACTTGCATCTAACACTTCTTCTGAAAACTCCGTCTAAGCTTCTTATGCGTCTAGTCTTCTTTTATACCACATCTATTCTTTTATGTAGGCTATGTCTAAGCTTCTTTGTTAAACTTTGTCTGACTTTTCAATTTAATAGAATTATATAATCCATTACACATTAAGTAGGATTGTTAGACACACGAAAGCACGAAATCATTTACTATCATCAAAATCACGAGTGTTTTTTTTTTATAAGACTCTCATATTTAGACTCGTATCTAATTATATGAATTATTGTTTATGCCTTGACAAATTTTCTTTTGAATATGCCTAACACTTTAATTGGTTTAATACAAGTTTGGAACAAATTTATTCCTTTTTTTCTCTACTTTCTTATTTGGTGTTTTTATAATTAATTGGTTGACTAAAAATGATAACTCAAGTATGGTTATTATTTTTTGTCTTCATCTTTGTAGTGTTACTAGTGTTACTATTATGCTTAACACTTGTTATATGAATACATATTTTTTTAAATGTCTTTGGACCTAACTTTCTAACTCTTGTATAGTGTTATTTTGAAATTGATTCTAACTCTTCTATCCTCTATTTCTTGCAAAGATCGTAGAATTCTCAAGTTAAGATTATAATATATGCCTCTTTCTTTAATGTCATGAAAGTTATATGGATAATTATTAACAAGATTTGCTTTGATAGCCACACATCATCTTATGAAAGCATTAAAAACGTGATTTATGTTCAAGTCAATTGTGTTGGTAAATGATGTGCTGGTTATATGAAAATCTTACATGCAAGAGCACATTATTTTAAAATATCTTGGATTGCATCTATGTCCTGAAAGGTTGATTATGTCCTTGTTTTTTTGGTTTCATCCTCCTTGTCATTGGTTAAAATTCAATATTGATGGTGCAACAAAAAAGGCTCTCATGGTGTATTTTGTTATGAGGGAATATTTAGAGATCATCGTGCTTTCGTTGTGAGTAGTTTCCTTTTGCATTTTGGCATTCATAATGTCTTGTATGCGGAGGTGATAGATGTGATTTTGACTATTGAAGCTACATTCTTAGAAGGTTAGACTAATCTTTGGATGGAATGTGATTCTTAACTAGCTATTTAAGTTGTTTCAATACTTCCACTATTCCTTGGTATCTTTGCAATGGACGGGTGGATTAATTTATAAATAGTAATACTATGTGTATTCATTTTTCATTTGTTTTAGAAAGAGAATAAATTTATCGATAAAATTGTTGAGTTTAATGTTAGTGCCTTGTTTGTTTCAAAGTGAGTCCTATATACCAAGACAGATATAGGGGAAGGCATTTGTGTTTAGATCAGGTGATATGTGAGGAAAATAAAGCGAGAATTTGGAGGGGAAAAATATTCATGCTTCCTCGCTATTGTGAAGAGAAGAAAAAGGAGAAAGTCACATCAGTCATTGTAAAAGAACCGAATTGACCTTGCTTTCTTTGCATGCATGACAAAGATTTTTACTTTGTGCTTTTGTGGTTGGTGTCATGTAAGAGTTGTGGTTGATATTGTGTGAAGAGGAGTTTGCCTTTTTGTTTTGCTTTGGTCCCTTGTTTTGCATTATTTGAAGATTCTTTCTTTTTTTTATACAACTTTTTATTTTCTCTCAATTGAAACTCATTCAATATTCATCAAGTTCACTCAGATCCTAAGGTGTTTTCCCTCTCATCACAATCGATTACACTTTTTTTTCCTTGTGTTCTTTTGCTCAATATAAACCTCAATTTTATCAAATTAAATCATTTATAAAGTACATATTTGATAATTTATACTCCTTTTTAATATTTTTATTGTTCAATCCTCTAAACCTTTAATTTATTAGATAACTTAAAAAAACTTATCTTCTTTTTCTTTAGTTCTTAGTTTTATTTTATTTGAAAAATTCTTTTTCCGCTACACAAATTTTCATTTTCTATTTCAACATGTTCAATATCCACCAAGTTTATTCAAATATTTGACTTACTTGTTGGGTTTTTGAAGAGGGGTTCCCAAGAAAGATTTGATACTAATGAGTCATGAACAAACTTATATAAGAGACCACGCCATTACCTCCTACCTAAGGCCTAAAGGTACTTTCTCTCAAATCTTTGAGATATTTTCCCTCTCACCACTAGCAAAAATAATAGATGTTGTAATTGTCATGAAATTTCAATTATGTGTAATTGTTTACTCTTTTTTATAAGTAGTTGGCATTCATGTAATTTTTTATTTGATACTTCATGTTAAGATTTATGCAATTGTAATATTTTCTTTAAAATTTAATAATGAATAAAATAAAAATGTGTCATTCTGCATCCGCATCCAGTGCTGCTGCATATTAGGAACCTAATGTTCTGCCACTATATTCAAGTTTTCAAGAATTTAAGTACAATCTCATGAGTCATTTTTTAACTAATTCATAAATTTTAAATCAAACCACTCAAATACATTCTAAATCTCAATTCATCATTCACTATTTCAAAACCAATATGTAAAATTTCACAACTATACATCCATCAGAACTAATTCAATTATAACTCAACAACCAATCCTACAAGAAAACTTTAAAATTGGTGACCACATCACCCCCACACCCAGATCGTCTAATCTAAGGTTCTATTTGAAAATTAAAACTAGTCCCAATTGTAACATCAAAATCAACTTTCCTTACCTGAACAAGAGCATATACACTCACAAAAGCTAAAAAAAAAATAGAAATCACAGAGATCGTATAACCAACACACCACAGAGTTTCTGATCAATGATCAGACTGCAAAACTAAGGCATTAAACTAACATAGACTTCTCTTGAAGGTTTCAAAGAATACATATAAGACAATATACGAAGGTAATAGTAAATACTTGACTGACTTAAAAGAAAATGAACTTATTTAATTTAAGATTCTGATTGGACTTGCCATAAGTCCAATCTGATTATCTATTTAATAATAAATAAGATCAGAAATTTAGAGAATACTTAGAGGATAAAAGAAACTCTAATTTAAAGATATGGTAGTTAAGTTAAAATGAAAGCTAAATTATTAATTTTTCTATTTATACATACTTTCCACTTTAATATTATAATATTTAAATACCATTATAATTTTACTACTATTTAGAACAAATTTTTAGGTCCTTATAATAACTATTATGTGTACATAAATATGTACTTTCAATAATAAAAAGCTCTTTCTTCCTATATTTCCATAATTTGTTTCTTATACGGAAATATAGAAAATAGTTTTCTTTTTTTATTATGTAAGATTTTAGATTAAGAGATTAAAAAAAAATTGAATGTTATATTCTAGATTTATAATTTAAAATTATTATTTTTTGATATATTTCAATATTTATAATTATATAATTTAAAATATATTTTCAGATTACACGATATAAATATTTATTTCGAATTACATAAATGTACAAATATTACACCGAAATTATTTTTTTACTTTTAAATTAGTAATTCTGGAATTAATTTTTTTTTTTTTTCCATTCTAAGTTAGCCAGCCCAGAAGTGTGGTTTTATAAGCTAGAAGAGGGTCATGCATGAACCCATTGGATGAATCGTTTGCCACACTTTTATACCAGCCAATTTTTTGCACAGCCTTCTTTAAAACCTTTCTTACAAAATTGAATCTAAATTTTTTATTGAAATTTTAGTGTTCAATACAGAATTTTAAAAGAAATATATCAAATATATTAAAAGAAATTTCAAAATATTTTAAAATATTAAAATCAGTGTAAATAGGGATTGCACATAAGTTCAATACAGAATTCAAATTCCAAAATTTCAATCGTGGGTTTTCTATATCTCCACACCACAAAGTCTGGAACACTTTACTTAAAAAAGTCATAAGAGCAAAACAAATGATGTAATAAGTATAAAGAGAAAAATGGGATTAAAGTGTTGATGTAAAATATTTTTTATTCCAGTGACTCCTCCATTTGATCTAAAGACAACAAACCATACACAATAATGAAAACATGTCTTCATGATAAGAAGCAAATGCAACAGTGAGCCAAGTATTTGACTGTAAAGATAGAAAATGCATTATCTTTTCGATTTGTAAAGAAAACATGCAAGACAAGCATGACAAAATATCACAAAAAAGGTTTTTTTTTTTCAATTTGGTATATTTTCTTACACTAATATGTAAAATGGATAAAAAATTATTTTTTTATTAAAAGGGACAAATCCTTCTTATTATAAGATTTCAAATTAAGAAATTCTTTCATCTAAACATGATTTCAAACTAGTCAAATAATAATGTAATAGTTAAAGTCTTTATTCATTTTCTCTTAATAAATAAAAACATTAATAGTAATGACTTGCAACATGATCATTTATTATTATTGAATAGTTAATATTATATTATTAAATGTTATTTTTTTATTTATAAAAGTTATTATATTATTATTATTGTAATAATCATTATTATTATTATTATTATTATTTTAATTAAATATTGAAATATTATTATTAATAGTATTATTATTATTATTTCTTCAAAATTAATCATTATATTATTATTATCATTAATATTATTAAAATTATTATTATTATTTTAATTCAATTTCTATGAATTTAATTATAATTATTGTTTTCATAATTATTATTATTATTTAAATTAAATTTGTATGAATTTAATTAAAATAATAATAATAATTATTATTATTATATTATTTTGTTTTAATTTAAATTAAATTTGTATACCTTAATTTTTTTTGTTATATTTTTGTTAATTATTATTATTTAATTATTATTATTATTATTAATTTTTGTTAATTGTTAAATGTAATAAACATAGTGCCAAATAATTAAAAATTATTGCATTGAAATTAGCTTACTAATAATAAAATATTTTAATTAAAATCTTTAATTAAAATCATTACTATGTCACTTCTATTTCACCAACCTGAAATCATTTCTAATTAAAATAATTTCTTAATTTAAAATCCTACCTAAATATTATGATTTGTCTATTTTAATAAAAAAAATATTTTTTTTATTATTTTAAGTAGTAGTATGAAAAAATATATCACACTGAAAAAAAAATCCACACAGCATTAATATGAAAAAATATATCAAACTGGAAAAAAAAATCCACACAAAATATCCGCATATTTGTAATCCAGATGCAGGAGTTATGTTGATGAACACTGTTTCCGAACATGTGCTGGAACAAGTTTGCATAAAAAAAATTAAAAATAGTTTCTGATTAGTCAATCAAAAAGAAAAAAAAAAAAAAAAAAAAAAAAAAAAAAAGAGATTGGATTGTATTATTTAAATCTTTGGAGTTTATGAATCAAAATACAATACTAATTTTTTTAACTTTTAGATTGTAGAATGCAATTTAGAAACTTTCCAAGTTGCTCAATTTAAAATATTTTAAATAAGGATGTTTTTAAAATTTTGCATATTCTATAAGAGTACAGAAAGAAAAAGAAAATGGAATAGAGGAAGAAAAAGCCTATAATCCATAGTCATTGTTGAATTGAGCTTTTAAATTGGATCCATATGTCTCTCCTCTGTGTAATCTTCCCATAAACAAAAACAAAAACAAAATCATAATAAAAAGTTCAAAAAGTTAGATATTATAATAATTATTAAAATAAAAGTTATTATAAAATAGTAATTATAGAATAAATATTTTTTATTAAATTTCATAATATTATAATTACATAGTACTTAAAAATAATTATTATTTATTATATGTAATTATTTTATAAATAATAAAATCAATAAAATAGAATAAAAATATTTTTTAAAAAAATTACAAAAGATAATTTCTCTATATTATAAATTATAGATTATAAACGATAACAAATAACAAAGGCTATTCATTTTGTAATTTATTTTACATATTGTTCAGATTTTATTTTTTAATATTTTTCCATCTATTTTTAATTATAATAATTTTTAAATTTAATACGTTTCTCATTATAATTATTTTTTTTTTCAATTTTACCACACTGTTTTAAAAGTTTTCAATTTGGTTTATTTTTCTAAATAAATTAATATAATTACTTTTATAAAATTGATGATAATAATATTATAATAATAGTACGCGGTATAAATAATTGTTAACAAAATCATTATACTAACAACACCAAAATCACCTATTACATTAATAGTATCATCATAATAAATTTGACAAAAGAGATTAAAACATTGAAAATAGTAAACTAAAATTAAAAAAAAAAATAAACACATGAATAAGTAAGTTACTAAACCTAACTAGTTTATCACCTGAATTTTTAGTTATATTGACTGTTTTTTATTATTATGGGTACACAGAATGCCCAAGTAGTATATTATAAAAAAATATATATTTTAAAATATTATATTCCATTTGTTTTCAGCTTCCATGTAAAAAATATAAATATAGCAATTCTGAATAGACAACTAGGAAGCCCAGAATTGAACTATAACTTTAATGCATACCATATCATATTTAATATTTATCTTCTTTAATATATTAAAATATTTTATTTTTAGCAAAGTAGATACTAAAACAATTTCAATATTTGTACTTGTCAAAATAACATCTCTCTTTCAAGGTGAGTGACACACAAGACAAATATTTAATTTTTGTAATCCATAAAAAGAGAGACACAATTGTTTGACAAAATAAGGAACTGAATATCTGAATGTCACAATTGACACTTTATTTTCACATTTAACTAGCCGTGTCCTTCACATTAATCTTGATAAGGCCATGGATGATCACTACTGGGCTTCAATGGGCACACAATTTTCAGTCACTGTTCCAACATCAATTCTTTGAAAGCTCCATCTCCCACATCAACCAACAAGAGAGGGAGAGCAACTCAACCAACACAAATTAAGGTTTCAATATGCCATGTTAAGGTTTCAATAAGTAACTCAAAACCTTGTAAGATTGATTATCATAGAAAAGTTTGTAAAATTACACCAAACTTCATGAAAAACTGTATTACAAATTATATATTAAATTACATTATATAAGTAGATACAATCATTATGAATATTAAAAATTATATATGATACCATTTTAAATTCAAAAGACTTGAGAAAAAAATTGGATCATATAGATTTTTTTTACCCCCTAAAAGCATGGTATGTCTTAGAAGTCACAAAGTTAATGATTTTTTTGTTCTCTAAAAGGAGAACACTTTTAATATACATTATTTCACACATATATTTATAAGCATAGCAGATAGTTAAGTTTATAAATACTTAACTTTCTTAAGAGAATAAACTGTTATTAAAATTGTTAGAAAAAAATCACATCAAAGTCACAAATTTAATTACTTTTTTTTCTCCAAACGGATAACTCTTTTAGTACATTATTTCACAGATATATTTATGAGCATAGCATATGGTTAATTTCATAAATCCTTAACTTTCTTAAGAGCATAAAGTGTTATTAAAATTGTTAAAAAAAATCACTTCAACTAAAAATATATACAAAGTAAGATAATCCTTATATCTTACAAGTTAGTTTTACAAGTTATATATGTAAAAGTAAGTTAATATTATACTTATAATATATAATATCAAAATCTATTTTACCAAGATTTGACGAGCATATATTATCATCTATTACGTGACACTATTGCCTAAGAATGTATTGAAAATTTCATATAAAAATTTAAATAAGATCAATCACATAAGTGAGACTAAGCTTACAAATTCATTTTGGTTTCGTGGGTAGAAGTTAAAATTAAAATCACCTCATAATAATGATATTATATTTTGTGTTTTGAATTGAAGCACACATGGTCCATAGGCAAAATGGGGATTGTGTAGCATGTGCTTGCATTTAATCAATGAATTGAATGGCGGGTTGCACAACCACATGCCCAAACAATCATCAGTGACACTCTGTATGATACTGCCCATGTTTCACTCCATAGTTTAGCTTTTGTCCTCCATGCCAGTAATTTGAATTCGCATTCACACACTTAATAATCACCTTAAAAATTTTATATTCTTGCATTTGTCTTAACCTTCCTTGTTGTTTCTTCCAACCACAACTCACTTTGTCATGTTTTGCTTAATCCATTGCAAGCAGCATGGCAACAAGAAGATAGAAGCACTATGAAAATCAGAAAAAGTTACCATCTTGGTTATGTAGAATCATTTTTATTTTAACCCTTCAAAGCTATCTCATATCTTGCGTCTATTTCACCACCTCTTTGATTTTCTCAACTTGATAAAATAATTGTTGGTCAAACATAATAATGAGCTCTCATATTTTTCAAGGGCTCTTTGTGCTTTTTCATGTTTGAGTTCATAATTATACCCCACTAATCCCCAAATTTAGGGTAAGAAGTAGAGTCACATTGATGTCTCCAAGAGATCAAAGATTGAGAAAAAAAAAAAAAGTAATAGTGGGTGGGGCTAGCTAGATCCTAACCATTGATGGTTTTACCAATAAAAATCACTTTATCTGAACAAGATATTGTAGTGACAATTCAACAACATTATTATGGTTATTTGAGAGCATATGATAATTTGAATGTAGATGACATCTTATCCACCTCAAATCAGCCAAAAGTAACTAAAATTTTGAGTTACTCAGTGATATTTTTCCCATTTTTTAGTTTATTGTTTTGAAATTGAATTTTAATAAAATTATGGGTTTCAATTAGTTTTCAAATGTTTAATGCATACTTTGATTTAAGTTTACAGACTCAACAAAATGAGTTTCCAAAGAATAATGGCATTATTTTTTTCAATTCAAACTTGGTTTCAAAACAAATATAAGTGTATAAACATATGCTTCTATAAAAATCAAAATACAGTTAAATTTGTTTAGACAAACATAAATCTGAAAAACTAAATATAGACTTCTTCTCTTTTCTTTCTTAATCCTTTTCTTTATACTAAATATAGCATTAACCTTTTCCTAAAAAAGGGAAAGACCCTGGAAAATGCATGAATATTAGCTGTCTGTTTTCGTTTTATAACCATTGACCAATACAAATCAAATCAATTTATAGGGTAAAAATTACATATATATCTTATTCTATATATAGATTATTTAATTACAATTATTTTTTAATCAACAACTATCACTCCTTGCTTTGTTCTCTAATATAAAGTTCTCACTTTAAAAGAATTAAGTCTTGAGTTAAATTTTTATATTACATTCTAGTTATAAACTTAATTTTGCCGTGAGTTTTAAAGCAAGCATCTCATAAAACCAATTTTAACCAAAATTAATTTTATAACATTGAATATCTTTTACACCCAACAAAAATATGCAGAGCTATGTCCTACAGGTCATCATGTTTTAATCAAAATTATTAGAAGCTTCAAATATCAATTTAAACAAGCTCATTAAGAGGTAATTCCAAACAAAAAGCATGTACTTTTGGGTACATGTCGTTTAGCCCATTAAGCAAATAGCTGAAACCATGCTTAACATTGTTGTGTGATGCACAAAGATTGCTTCTTCATATAGGTGAAAAAGTGCTTGAGAAGTAAAGGCACTTCGCATGTAAAAGCTGCAGACATGAAAGAGGAAAATCTCAGGCTTGTTGTTGACAACCTTTTAGATAAGTTCACTGACACAATGTCATGATGGTTCATATTAATCAGTGTTTGGTTGTTGGACATTATGGTCCAAATCTTAATTGCTACATTAATTAAATATGGTGACAAATATTTTTATAAATGTTGCAATAATTAGTCATCTTGTGTTAATGTAATAAGTAATCTTGTATGTTAGTTTTTTTTTTATCTGGACAAAAACATTGTTAAATCAGTGAAAAATTATTCAAAGTATGACATAAATTGTATAAAAAAGAAATTACTCATTTTATCTATGTATTTAAAATTTTACATATTAAATAGAAATTACCCATTTTATATATTATAAAGAAAATGGATGAGTATGTTTGATTAGAATAGTTTAATTCTTTATTCAAGGTGAATGGATGAGAGATAGGGACAAAATGTATATTCTCCTCTTATCTTAAATCCAAAATTTAATTCCTCCAAAAGAAACCTAATAATATTTAACTTTTTATTTGTGGGTCATCCTTGTTAATTCCATGGTTTAGAATATACAAAGTTGGGTAAAATAAAATAAACACTTGAGTGGTCCTTCCCTTGAAACTTGATTGCATGTGGCATTATTTTGTGTTAGACTTCATCCTCATAAAATTAAAGTTATCACTATGCATTCATGTGCTGACAGCATAGCCATAATATTAAAAGAGACACTTAATTTGTTCCACAAAAACATAAAGCACTTAATTATTTCATGTACTGCATTTTTTTTCTTCAATCTGGCATACCGAATTTGTGTTTTCCTTCACTTTTTTAGTGTACAAATTTGTCCAATTGAATATCAGTACCTTCTCATTTAATCTTGTTCTAGGGCTCTGTTTAAGCTATAAAGTAATATTTTAATATTGTATATTTTAAAACAATTTATTTCTTTTAAGAGTTATTTTTTTTCTCCCTCTTTCTCTTTATTTTTTAACCAAAAGAAAAATAAATAGGTACAATTTGCGTAAGTCACATTTAATGGTGCCACAGTACCTAGTTTGTCCAAGTTAGTTGTCATGTTCCGAAATCCCATATCTAAAGGCCAAAGATTCTTGTTATGTTTTTCAAACGCCCCTGTTTTAACTAATGCTCTTCTTCATGTTTTTTCATCCTTTGGATTTGACACCCTTTTGTCTCATTTGCTCTCTGATGGGGTCACGGACACCATCCTATGCAACTTCCCTAACTCATTCTGTATCATGAATCAGAACTGCCCTCACACTACTCTCTTCATGGTAACACCTGTACTCTGATAGTTTTCAAGGTGTTTGATTGGTGTAGTATTTTGAATTTTTTTTTTTCCTTTTTATCTCTCTTGCCAAGCATGTTTTCCTCTTAGGTAGTGTTGTTTTTAGTTGGGTTGAGTTTGTTTCTTGGAAAGTGAAGAGATTTTCTGGAAAGAAGAAAAGGGGTTGTTTGCTTTAGCCAGAAAGAAGCTGAAGTTGTTGTCTTTTTGGGTTTTTTTTTTCATTCTCAGCTTTCACTTGGGAAAAGGAAGGGAAAGGTGGAAAAGGGGGAAATGGAGATAGAGCCTTTTGAGAAGGAGCATTGTGAGGGAGTTATTTTCAAGAGCACAGAAACTTAGGAGAGTGTAGTTGGAGTGAATGGAGAAGGAAGAAAAAAAGAAGATAAAGGGAAGCATTAAGGATAATATGCCAACAGTTTGGTTCTCTCTGAAGAAGTCTTTACACTGCAAATCTGAACCATCTGATGTTCATGACCCCAAAACAAGGAAGCACTTGAGCACAATCTTGACCAAGAGAGCAGGGAGGTCAGGGTGTTCTAGGTCCATAGCAAATCTCAAGGATGTAATCCATGGAAGCAAGAGGCATCTTGATAAGCCACCAAGTTGCAGTCCAAGATCCATAGGGAGCAGTGAGTTCCTCAACCCCATAACTCATGAGGTGATTTTAAGCAACTCAAGGTGTGAGCTGAAGATAACTGGGTATGGAGGGTTCCAAGAAGGGGTTGGCAGTGGTGGCAGCAATGCTGGTGGAGGTAGTGGTGGTTCAACTTTTGTGGGGACTTTGAGGCCAGGGACTCCTGGCCCTGGAGGCCACCCTACAATGCACTACTTTAATCCTTCTTTTAGGACCTCATCCACTCCTCCAAGGAAATCTCCTTTCCTCTTATCAGATAAAGAAGGGTCTGGTCCTCCTGGCCTTCAACCTAGCACTAGGTTGTCACTTGAGACAGATTCTAACGGCTCTTCAACTGTGACTTGCCACAAATGTGGAGAGCAATTCAACAAATGGGATGCCGCAGAAGCTCATCATCTGTCTAAGCATGCTGGTAACAATATTGTTTTCTTTTATTTTTCCTACCCAAATATTTATCTTAATCTTGTTTGGTTTCATGGTTGGCTTCTCTATCTTCATGTATATCATGTGCTTGTAACCTTCACTATCTCATTGGCTTTTTTTTATTTTTCTTCAACTTTTGTGTGACCCTCAAGTTGGTTATTCAAACATTCTTCTGACCACAAACTTTCTGGCCACATCTATATCTGATCGACATAGATTTTTATGTTGAGATGAGGAATATTAATATTATAAATCGACATACTTTTTCAGTTTGGGACAGCAAAACTGATTTCACTTTTTCCATTACCTTTCCAATTTATAACCATGCTTAGGATTCCCAAGCAGCTTTACTTTCAAAAATCAAAGTGTCCAAGAGAAAGTCTTTCTCTCTCGCTCCAACCCACATAATTCAAAATTGGTTGAAATGTTTAATGATCTCCAAGTTTGTTGCTTTTGTATGTTCTTTTTACACTTTTATGGTATCATATTCGTATATTTTAACAGCAATGAGTTTTGACTTGGCAGTGACTGAACTTGTGGAAGGAGATTCTTCAAGGAAAATAGTGGAGATCATATGCAGGACTAGCTGGCTAAAGTCTGAAAACCAATGTGGTAGAATTGAACGAGTTTTGAAGGTGCACAACATGCAAAAGACTCTTGCAAGATTTGAAGAGTACAGGGAGATGGTGAAGATCAAAGCCAGCAAACTCCAGAAGAAGCATCCAAGATGTCTGGCTGATGGAAATGAGCTTTTGAGGTTTTATGGCACTACTGTGGCATGCTCTCTTGGCCTTAATGGCTCTTCTAGTCTCTGCCTATCAGAAAAGTGCTGTGTCTGCAGAATCATCAGAAATGGCTTTTCAGCCAAGAAAGAGCTCAAGGGTGGCATTGGAGTCTTCACAACATCCACAAGTGGAAGGGCTTTTGAGTCCATAGAGATTCTTGGAGATGAACCATCACTGAGAAAAGCCCTCATAGTGTGCAGAGTAATTGCTGGCAGGGTTCATAGGCCACTAGAAAACATTCAGGAAATGGCAGCACAAACAGGTTTTGATTCTTTGGCTGGTAAAGTTGGTCTATATTCAAACATTGAGGAGCTTTATTTGCTCAATCCTAGAGCTCTTCTTCCTTGTTTTGTGGTGATTTGCAAACCTTGAACCAAAAGGACAAAACCAAAGTCAAAATGCCTTCCATGTTGTGTAGTTTTCTAGATCCCCTTATTTGGCCTTGTGGATGCACTTTGTAATCTTTTGAAGAATTTTGATTCTTTCCTCCAAGTCAATTCTGCTTCTTCATGTTCATTGTGTGAACCTCCCATTCATACATTTGTAATTTATTTTTTAAATGGTTATGGATATTTTTAAGTCTGCACTTGGCAACCTTGGGTTCAAGAATCAGAAATAAATACAAACCTTGTAAGATTATACTAAACCAGATTTAATAATTACCCCTCCAACATTTCTACAAGAATGCAGTTCCTTGCAGGTTCTATATGTCTGTTACATTAATTGGAAGTCTAAAGGACAGAGCCATTTGAATTGGTAAATAACCTAGAAAACCTACTAACCAGATTAAATATTTCATAGGCTAATTCAAAAGTGTGAGAATCCTAGTTGCATGTTCCATTTAATTAAGTGGTATTGACTTGGTTGGACAAAGAGGAATCATGCTTAGTTTATTTTAATGCAACCAAAATGTTAGATTCCCCAAAGTGCCCACTAAATGTGTTTTGTTTTGGATTATATTTCTAATAGTTTAAATAAATATATTAAAGATCACAAACTATGATTTTTTGTTTTTATCTTTTAATAAAATAACTAATTATTTATGTATAAAATAATAGTTTATTTATAAGATAATTAAGGCAAATACTTACATACTTCATTTAAAATCATTAATCATTAAATTGATCCAATCCAAACACACATTGTATGGGGGTGATGTGGTTGACCTCTTTAACCTTGTATGTGAACTAAACATGTTGTGTTCCTCAAACTGGGAAGCTCCAACCTTGTACATTAATGGCAAGTTGTTCAATTTTGTATTTAGTGCTCCCCAAATAAATGGCATGTGACCCTTCTTCCATGGTTTTGGTTCTAGTTGGGAGAGAGGTGATTCTAAAACTAAGGACAAACATAAAATTGGTATTTAAAAGTGAGATATTCAGAGTTGAGGTTTATGTTTTGTCTCTTCTTCACTTTGTGATTTGAAGGTTTTTTTTTGTTAATATTTAATGGCCATTTTTGTCCGTCATTTGCATCCTTCAAGTTTATTGCATCTTGATGTGAACAGTAACGGCTTAAGATAAGGTCTGGCTGGACCCATGTGTCATACCCTAAGGCCAGGTCTCTTTCTGAAGTCTCTTTTTACAGGAATATATAAAATTATGACAATTACATGTCAAATTTGGAAATTTGTTCTGAAATAATATTTTTTAAATAAAATTATCAACTAAACCAGGTCCATGTATTTTCTAAAGAATTAAGTTTTTGAAAAACGAAATATCTACTAGTTTTTCATTTTTTTTAAAAAATTAACAAAAGAATAATTTAATAAATGATTGACAAAATAAAATTAACAATAATAAATTCTATTTTAATTTTTTATTAGGTTTTAAATAATGAATTAAATTAAAAATAATTTTAATAATAAAATAAAATCATATATGAACTAAGTAATGAAAATTAAAAAAGTTATATTAAAATAATAATTCTAAAAAACATGAAAAAAAAAACAAGAGGATAAATATAATAACTTTTTACAGCTTTTCTTAACTATTGTTTGACATTGCATAACAAATAATCTCTCATAAAGCTTTAAGATGATGTATGTTTAACTACAATTTTAACTTTAACATGTTTATTTATTTAAAAAAAAGGTTTCTTAAACTTCATTTTAGTTTAAACTCTAATTTTTATATTAGTGCAAATAACGAGAAACATGCAATGCAAAATAAAAATAAGAAGAAAGAGAAATACACAAGGCATTTTTATACTAATTCATTTCACACAACAAATTACATTCAGTTCTCAATCAATAGATTGAGTTTACTAAGCAAACTAATGCTACGAAGTACACTACAATACAAGTGTTATTTCAGCTTGTAGTCACTCATGACTAAAACTCGTACTAGTATTGTTTCGAATTACAACCACTCTTGGCTAACTCCTTAAATTTTTTTTTTGGGATTGTACACACTTTTGGCTAACCTCTTTGAGTATTCTTTTAGAACTTAGTCACTACTAGCTAACCCATCAAGAGCATATTAGCTACTCTTAGCTAAGACAAATATTCCTTCAGATTGTAGTCACTCCTGACTAACCTTGTTTGAGTATTCTTTCATACTTAGTCATTTATCACTAAAATCAAGTATTTATTTTCGAAATATAGTCACTCTTGGCTAACCTATTAAGAGTATTCTTTGAACAACAACTTCTCTTTGACTAATAATCCAATATTATTTGTCAAAGAGTCACTCTTAGATAAGATAAAGAAATTACTTGAATAGTGATCAACAGATCACATAGTTGCTTATTAAAGAGATAATGTCTTCCAACATTTACACAATTTATGCATTCTCTTCTAGTTTTGTAAGTGAACACAAATAGTGTTATCTATGAAGCTTCTTAGAGTACAAAAGTTGAGCAACAAACTTGTTCTCGATCAACTACTTCAAGTAGGCACAGAAGGATATAGTTGTTGCAAATTATTTTCTAAATGTTTTTCATGTATTTGATGAGATTTGACATATGCACTCCGTGCAACTTTAAATGCTATTATCTTTTATGCACAAAATCCTGATAGATGGATGCACTGTTTCTTTTTTCTTTTGACTATGTATCCTTATTTAAATTTGTGTAAAGTGTTGAACTGTACAAAACAAATAATCTTTTCAAAGTTGACAACGTGTTCATCAGTAAATTGTTGAAGAAAATAACTTTACCTTTTTCTCTAAGACATCATTAATTTGACTTGAGTTTGAACAAATATCCTTAGCAAATGAAGATAATAGACATTTCTTACAACATAAAATAAACATACATATATTAATAAAATACGATATTATAAAATTGTGTGTTGTCTGAGAATGTTAATGCTATAATAGACATAAAATAAAATAACACAATGCTATATTGTCTAACAAATAAAAACACTTATGCCTTACATTTGTTGTTGAACAAATATTATCGTCTTACAAATAAATCAAGACCATATTTTTATTTAATTATTTTTATCACTTATAAAATCAATAAAATAATGAATGTAGACTTTTCTCTAACAATAATTTTAATAGCATGTAAAATAAAATTATTCAATATTTGAATATACATTATTAAGAGTAGTTTAAAAAAGATATGAAAATGTAAATAAAAATATATTATCAATTGAAAAATATTAAACAAATTTATATGATAAAAATAAAAATATATTTGAAAAATAAAGAAATGAATATTAATTTTAATCAATTAATATTATTTTGTATTTGGGATTATTTATATAAATTATAAACTAAATTAATGTTTAATTAATAATATAATGTATGAATTTGAATTTATCACGTTAATAATATATATATTAGGTTAATAAATTAATATTTAGGTAATACGAAAGTAGTATCATAAATATAAAATTTTTGTATTTGAAATTTAAATAAACTGTAAGTATTATAACAAATAGTTTCGATGAATACTATGAAGATTTACATTAGTAGAATGAATTTTAATTATCATAACATTATATTATAATATATATATATATATATATATATATATATATATATAGTATCGTAATAAAGTTTTTAATATATTAATAACCACTAATACAGAATAATATAAATTAATTTTAAATTATTATTCCTGAAACATATTTTTTATGTTTATCATATGAAATTATCTATATTGTTCTTATTTCTACAATTAGTAATATATTCTTATTTTTATTAACATGTATTTATATAATTTTTAAGCGACTATAAATAATGTTTTTAAATATTTAATAATTTAGTTTTATATTATTTAAACTTACTATTTCAATATATATATATATATATTTATTATTTTTTAATTTCTACTAATTAGTTTCATGTTAAATTGTTTTATTTTATTATTTAAATTACTTTAAATTGATTCACTATTTAATATCCAATACAAAATAAAAATAAATTTTTTTATTATCTATGTTTATTTTTATTAATTTATGCCTTTTGGTATTTAATAAAAAAAATATGAAGAACTTGTTCAGAATTTGATTTCAGCATGGGAAAATTAAATTCTGAACATGAAAAGTAAAATGGTTTATTTTAATAAATAGAGTAAACCTGAGTTTAGTTAGGTAATTTTTTTTTAGAAAAATGTTATTTAAGAAAAAAATAGTTAAATTTTATAATATATTTTTTTTAGAAATTTAGTAAGATTATTTTCTTCTTTTTATTTATTTTTACAATATCACAACTTTTTAGAAGAATTAAAGTATTCACAACCAAGTCATGTAAAAACAAATGTTGATATGGTAAATTTATTGGTGACTTGAAAAGGCCATGAGTCCTCTGAGCCTGTCCCTTAGTGGGGGTTGGTAGTGTCACTTAATTACAGTAACATCTGTACAGCTTTCATTTCTCATGGCACATGCACCTCATAAATGTCTACTAACCCTCATTATATTTCCCTGCTTTGGAATGGAGGTCATTCAATGACACTCCTCATATTTCAAATTTTGAAGTCTAGTAGGGTTTCATAAAATTGAATTTGCAAAATGACCCTAGCTTGGTGTTGTTGACTCATAATAGGGCTGCAGAAGCCATGATAAGCTTTTTTGGCTAATCATCTGAGCATAGGTTTATGAACCATTTTAAGGGTTTGAAGCAGACTTTGCCACTTGCTGTTAACTGGTATAAAAAAACAAGGATGCTGTTGAGTAATTCAAAAAGGAAAGACATTAATTGAAATTGTATAAAAATATAATACAAATTATAGAAAGTCATATGTTTGTGTATTTTAATAAAAAATATTTCACTTATAATTTCTTAGAAAACATTGGTTAGCGTGTACCTACAATATATATTAACACAGTGAAAGGCTAAGAGGTCAAAGTTACCAAATAGCTCAACCTCTCCAAAAGTGGGATACAATTTTGATATTACTAGACTTTGAACTTATTTAACCTTTCTTAACCCTTTGCCTATGGCTAGTTCTTAACTAACTTTTCTTCTTGTAAATGACTTTGGTCCCAATCTAGACCTAAAATATCTATTTGTGAAAGTACAATTAGGTCACACCAATTCAGCAGGTTTGCCTCAATTAGCATCTTGTCTTGCCTTCATTTACTCCACAAACTGAAAATAAGGAGTGACCACTATTGAAGTAGTTGATTCAGATTAAGACATAGCTTTAAGTTCTTGGTGTTTTTCAACTCATCACAATCTTGGTCTAATTAGTTGGCATATATATCATGGTTGAAATTTTGGTGTCTGGCCTCTAATTTCATTGATTAATTAATGATGGCTATGAAATGTTGTAGCCAGTATCATAAGAGAAAACAACATTTAAAATTCAAGGAAGTTGTTGGTTTGGAAGAGGGATACATCATCAATTTGTGTGACAAAATACAAAACCTCAACTTTTGAAATCATGTATTATGGTATGAAAAACTACAGACTAGACAGGAGGTAAATAACTGTAGTCTAAGGAACATGTTATTGTCTGATAAATTATATCTTCAAGGCCATGCTTGTAACTAAACCCCAAATCTTCTAGCTTCTTTGATGATATCTCAGAGACAACTTTGTCATAAAGCTTTTCAGTCTTCATGCAGATATTAGAACATGAATACAATTTGGAAAGAAGAACAGCCAAGTTAGACAATGTACAACTTTGGCTTCTGCATATGTATCTGCCTTCTGCTTTAGCATGCTCCATTAGGAACATGTGAGCCCTGCATATATCTTCAATGTGAACTAAAGCAATTGACCCCATTCTTGCATTTACAGCAGATAATAACCTGAAGTACTCAGTTTCACCTACATTTATGATCAATACAGTCAAGTGATAATAACTCCAAAATATTTCTTCTATGTAAATTTGATGTACAATCTGATATTTGCATTGTTTGTACTTCATGGTGCACATAGAAGCACAGAGGCACACATTCTCTGAAGAACTTGTCATAAAAGATACTTAATTTCACAAAATTGAATGAAAGTTATTGAAATAAATATTAATTTTAATACTTATAATTAGCATACTAAATGACGAGACATTTTTTCTCTAAGGTATAGTACTTTCCTAATAAAAATCACCTGTTAGAGGGGACAATAGAACTTTAACACTTGTTGGTACATTAGCAGTGAAGAATGGGCCTGCAACTGTGCTTGTGATTATTGACACAAGATCAATACCATTATCTTTTGCAAATTGAAATGCTGCATCTTCTGTGAGAAGCTTTGAAAGTGCATAAACCTGCCTCCACATAGAAAGCCCTTAAGAATGGGACCAATTTGGTGTAAATTTAAAGTGAACAACTATTGAAAACGTTTCTTATTACCCATCCACTTGCTTGTGTATTCAGCACATGGTCTGGTTGAATTTGGCAAGATTCATCCACCACAAGTTTCAAGTTTCCATTGCTATCTCTGGCAGTGATGGTACTAATGGAAGATGTGAAGACAACCCTTTTCACAGAATTGGATTTCAAACAAGACTTGAGAAGGTTTATGGTTCCTTTGATAGCAGGGCCAATTATGTTTTCTTGCACAAAAGACTCTGCCAGTTCAATACAAAATTTTTCTCAGTTACCATTTCAAAAGTTCAAAAGTGAAAAGTTCTTGTTCTATGTCAGGTCCATTAAAAGCACTAAACATTCATGGCATTACCATTGTTTTCTTTCTCACTACCATTGAATTCCATTGAGGCTGCAACATGGAACACACCAACACACCCTTTTACAGCCTCATCGAAGCTTCCTTCTTCATTCAAATCCGCTTGGAAGAATCTCAATTGGTCACCACCCTTCCACAGAGACAGAAGATGCAATAACTTTGCTTTTACATATACACAAGAAAGTGAAGAATTAATCATAATTAATACATAGAAAAAATTGTATTAGACAATATCAAATATATAATAAGAAATAATTCGATTTTGAGTTTCATTAGCCCATCAGATACTACAAAATTGTTGATCCTGGATGTCTGTTATTTTACTTTTTTGTGTTTTCCTCTAAAAGTAGATTTTTTTTTTTGCATTAAAAAACATAGATCTTTGATTAAAGGAATCATCTCTTTTTATGGTAGAAAAATGAAATATCTTATTAGTATAAATCACAATATGAATAAATATATCGAATAATGGGGTAAACCATTTCAATATTAGTATGAGATAATTATTTCCGTATGTAAATTATGTGACTCATTAGGTATGTAACTATTTATCTTATGCAGGGAGCCAAATCAAATTTCATGAATTAACTAATTTTAGATGTATTAAACTTCCTGAATTTTTACTCCTTTAAGACTGGTATTTACAAGATGGTGAGATTTTATGAACATTTTAGTTAACAATAGAATGAAACAGTGGTCGTGGAAAACTTAATAATGGGCTTCTAGACTAGAGTCCAACAATAAAGGGCTCAAAGTAGTTCAGCAAAGGGAAAATTCTTTCTGCACCTCCATAGATTTCTTTTGCACCGCCACAAACATAAAATTTTTCATTTATCCTTTTTGGATGATTTTATCCTTTTTGAATTATATAATTTGAAAGTATTTTTTTATTAAAATAAATTTTTGAAAAGAACTTCTGAATTGTACAAAATAATATTTTTTTTCTTTAAAAAAATTCTGAATTACACGATTTGAAAATTATTTTTGATTTTTAAATTACATAATTGAAAATTATTTTTTTATGTAAAGAAAAGGTTTTAAGATCATATAATTTAAAAGTCAATTTTTTCAATAAAAAAAATTTCCAAGTTTAACATTTTAGATTGTACAATATAAAAATCCTTTTGAATTGACTTTTTGAAATCTGGAAATAATTATCTCATTAATTATTGAAATAGTTTACCCATTATTCAACATTTTTTATTTCAATAATTAGTATGAAATTTCAACTTTTAAGAAATGACTTTTGAATTGATAATTCAAAGTTAAAAATTACTTTTAAATTGTACAGATCGTGTAACCTAAAAAATATTGAAATTACACTATCCAGAAGTTATTTTTAACTTTTGAATTAAAAATCCAAAAAAATAAAATTTTTATATTTAAGAAAGTGGAGAAGAAATATATGGAGGTGCAGGAAGAAATAGTCTCAGCAAAGAAACCAATAATGGGCTTCTAAGAGACCAATGTTCAATGGAACAAAATGAGTGACCAATAATGTGAAATGTAAAGAAAATAAATGTTTTACCTTCAAAATAATAACATTTTTTTAAATATTATGAAAAATAAAAAAATAAGGCAATGAAGTTATGCTAATTTATTATATTAATTATTTCATTTAAAATATTATTAAATTAGAGTATACTTATTCAAATGAAAATTTAATTATCTTCCCTTTATTTCCAAACAATTCTTACACAAACTTTTAGAAACAGATACACACTTAAATTTGAGTAGCTAATTGTTATTCTTTCTCCTATCTCTATATCTGACAATCTGAGAATTCAATTTAAAAAATAAAATTGTTGCATCCTAAATAATTTTCTGCAATTATCTTTGTGGGTCTTTATCCTCCCATAAGCACCTTATAAGATGGAAAATGAAAAATTCTGGAACTTTGACCATTTGAATATAGGAGAACTCACCTCATCTTCATCATTTTCTGTTTACATCACCTTTCAAATTCTAAAATGTTCGATTATTAGTTCTAATCATCATGGTCAGTTCTCATCCTTTTCTTCTTGGCTTCAGTTGATAAAATCTTTTACTATAATGCGTCAGTGACAGTAACTAGCATTAAATTTAACCCTTTACTATAAAAATGGAGAAAAATTGATCAAAAATAAAACTTGTGTTGAAAAATCGACTTCTGTCAAAATCGACCATATGTCATGAATCATGATTCTCTATCATGAACAATCCAATTCTTCTGCTGTATCAACTCTCACAATATCAATATCAAAGATTATGGAAAATACAAAAAGTAAGTTGTAATATTCCATGGAATATTGCCATCACATAACTTCTGTTTCAACCAATAATTTTCTCATAAGTTCTAGTTCTTTCTCTTGCACAGTTTAATTGGAACATCAGAAAAAAGAAGAAGATTATATTAGCCTATTAGAGAAGAATACTAACCAGGATCTCTAACAGTGGCATGAACTGTGCAACCCCTTTCAAGAAGAGCTTCCACTAACCATGAGCCAATATACCCTGTGGAACCTGTGACACAGTATGTGGCTCTAGGAACAACTTCTCCATTGTTTTTCACCATCTTCAGCACTTCCTCCATTCCCTTTTTTACTCTTCAAACCCTTGCAAACTAAACTAACCTGATGGAATCCTTTATATTGAGGTAAAGTGTTTGATCTTATATTGATTCCTAATCATTAGAATATTATATACTACGTAGTAGGCAAGCACCAAGCACACAAGTGGGCAAGTGCTATAAAATAAATAAGACAAAATCATGCTTTTTAGTATCATGTTTGAAAAAAACCCTTTTTCTATAACAAACTGAAGTTTTCTACTGTCTAAAATTATTTTTTGTGTATATTGATTTATAGAAACGGGTGATTTTTAATTTATATACTAATTATTTTTAGTTTATAACAAATTAGTTTATTTCTTGAGATGTTTTATCGAAAAATATTCCAGCATGTGTTTAAAATGAGAGAGCTGTTCATGTTAGTAGTTTAAAGAAAAAAAAAAGGGAAATATTAATTTTATCGCAAAAAACGGAAAAGATGGGTAAGTTTAACCTTTCCTTACATTATCAAACAACCTTTTTCACCATTAGATGCAAGTGGTGTTTTCCAAGTGTCAAATAGTCATGTGATGAGATATGTTTTTGGAGACCAAAATGAAGTGATATCAATATTTGTTTTTCTAATTATTATAACACTTTAATTTCTTCTTACTATTGTGAATATTTAGTCTTATTATTTAAAAGAAAATTAGTCTCTGTTAATATCGTCAATTAATTTCCAATTCTTTTCAATAAAGCGGTGCGTAATAACAATTTTTCTATTGTAAATCCTAAAAGTTTCATATAAGAATTTTGTAACTGCAATTCAACAATTTTTGTTTTTGCTTTCATAGACTAGTTTTATCCATCACATGTATAAATGTAATAGAAATTGCTAGGTTTCATAAAATAGGAAAAGAAAATTCAAGAACTCTCTAGCTGGATTTCTGAACCTTACAACTTTTCGGTAAAGGTTACTAGACTCATCCATGAAGATAGAGAAAAATAAATAAAATCTATTTATAAAATTCAATACGTTAAGGAATCAAATTTAAAAATTATAATGATATTATTATTACGGTAAAAAATTAATGAATAATGATATAACTAATTTTTTATTTTAAAATATGTTTTGGTATTGCGAGAAAGTTATTATTTTTATTTAAATTGTTCTAAAATTTTTGGATGTTTGTTAAGTTAAATTAATATTGTAGTTAGAATTAGTGGTAATATTATTATTTGTGTAAGTATTTTCAGTGGTAGTTGAAGTAAGTATATTGGTAGGTTTTTTTTTAATGCTAATTTTTTTTTATATGTTAGAGATTATGAAAGATATTTTTATTATTAAGTTTCCTAGGATTGTCGGATATAAAAATATTTACTGGATATAGACTTTTTAGTTTGAGTGTAACTTTGTTATATTATGTTATTTTTTTTTTTATCTTTTGGTTATTTTTTGGTTTCTTATAAGGAGACGGAGAAAAATTCTTGTAAGAAAATGAAGTTTAAAATATTTCACGTCTTTTATAAAGAGAATTATTGTGTTGACAAACTTGTAAATAATATTGTGTGATGTCATCTATTATTAGTCTAGATTTTTTTTATAATAGATCTCAACTTCTCATGTTTCATTTTTATATATATTTTTTTAAAAGTGTATTTTATATTTTTTGCACATCAATTTGGTGTGGTTTTCATAATTTTATATCTTACTTTTTTTTATAATATAATTCATACGATGACACCAAGGTGGTAAATTTTAGAATATTAACCTTTTTGAGATGATAAATTTTATAAAATAGTAATAATGTAATCCTTGAAAAATATATAAAACTCATATGCATAATTTAATCAGAATATATTAGTAGAGTTTATAAGGCAAAATACGACAATAGTAGAAGAGAACTCAAATTTAGAATGATATTCTTCTTCTCGAATGTCAAATTTTGATGATGATGTGAGCATTAATAATATTGGTGTCAAGTCCTGCATATCTTCATGTTTGGTTGAAAAGAAACTGCGTGCCAAAACTGAATTTCTAAATCTAGTGACAGGATAGAGACTTATAATTAATACTTTAGTATATGTTAGGTTTATAAACATATATTACAACTTTCAAATTGGTTTTGAAAAAAGGTAGAAAATGAATTGTATGAATTGAAAAAGTCTAATATGCATTATCTAGGTGGATGCGCATTACTTTAGTAATGTTGATCCATTAATTCATTCATAGAGGAATAATATTATACTTTTTTCAGGGTTTATACCCATTTCTTAGACCTGGCAACAGAAATAGAAGATGTTCAAATTCGTATTGTTTGGTACCATTTTATGTAAACATTTATCTTAATAATGAAATTTGATGTATTATGTTAATGGTAATAATGAAATAATAAATGGTAATAATAATAATGATAATGGAGATAGAAACCAACATAACTAACTAATAACTAACTAATAATATATTAATATCGGTAATAATTACAACGATGAAAATAAAAATGGTAGAATTAACAATGTGTTAGTTGGTTGGATGGGTGTTTTATTAAAATTGTTATTACTGACAGAACCATTATAAAATCAATCTATTAATAGAATCATATAAATTCGGGTTCTTATTGTTGTAATATATACATTCAGAAAATAATTTTTTTTCAATTTCAAGAACTTTTTTTTTTTTTTATTTTTTTGTTATTCTCATGACCATACTTTAATATTATTATCTTTCACCAATATTATCATCTTCATGTTTGCTTCTTGATAACGGTCTTCTTCTATAGTAAATCATTCATCTTCTCTACTGAAATTTTTCTCACTGTTGATGGAGAACAACGGTTGTGCTTGAAGACTTGTGGAACCCTGGTAAATGGTAAAGTGATTAAATGATGCAAGAAAGGGTACGCGTGATAAACAGAAAACGTCTATAAAAAGAGCTATGTGCCAAACATCAGTGCTTTATTTAAACGTTCACATTTTGGACCTCACAGTGATGGGCCTCACATTTCTTTATGGTATCAAAGCCGACTAAGGTCTACTTTGCTTCTGTGGCTATTTTTCTTAATTTTCTTTAAGTTTGGTTCTTTGATTTTCTTGGTTTCAAAAAAAGCATAGGTCCTATACAATTAGGAATTGATATGAATCAAAATTCAAGTAGTCCCTATTATTTGTTTCCTGGAAAAAGTTCAGGATTAGTTCTAGTTTCATTCTCTCTTAATGAAAACAATAATCACACATGGAGGAGAAACATGAGACTTGCATTGTTATTCAAAAATAAACTAAAATTTGTTGATAGTAGTATAATAAAACTCATTAATGGTAGTCCTTTGTTTGATGTATGGGAAAGATGTAATGCTATGGTGCTTTCTTGGATAACAAAAACTTTATATTTCTAAATTGCTAAAAGTATTATTTATATTGATGATGCCAAGATTATGTGGAAATATTTAAAAGAGAAGTTTTCTAAGGATGATTATTTTAAGAATTTCAGATTTATTGCAATAAATACATTCTATAAGGCAAGGTGAAAGAAATGTCACTCAATTCTTTATAGACCTAAAAATCCTATGGGAAGAATTGAAGTCTTTAAGGCCTATAACAAGCTGCATTTGTGAAGTACCGTGCAGGTGTACTCTTTCAAAAATTTATCTACAACACAAAAAATAAAAGTATGTGATATGTTTTTTAAAGGGTGTTACTGAGTTTTACATCACAATAAAAACTCAGATTCTCATGATGGAACCTTTCCCAATATAAACAAAGTTTTCTCTCTTGTCATTCAACAAGAGAGACAACTTACATATACTAATATTCCTACAAAAAACTAAGATTTTTGTTTAATTTTGTTGATAAGAAACCACATACACGGAGACAACAAGATCAAAGTTATTTGAAGCAATACAGAATCAAGGAAGAGGTAGAGGAAAGTTCAACAATCAAGAAAAAAAGTGTTCCTATTGTCACAAAATAAATCATACAATTGATGACTGTTATTCTAAGCATGGATATCCTCTATGGTACAAACAGAGGATTTAACAGTTTTCAACAAACATTGACAAGAATTGCAATCAGATCATAAAAGAAGAAAATACACAGAATTTTGGAAACAAAGAAAAGGATATCGAAAAGCATCCCTTCCCTAAAGATCAAATACAGAAGCTATTACAGTTACTTGACAAATCTTCAAGTCACAACATCAATCAAATACAAGGGTATAATTGTGAGAGCTTTACATCAAAAACAAAAATAAAAGGTACAAATTCATGGAATCTTGACACTGGTGCTACTGACCATGTCACCTACAGTAAAAGGCACTTTTTTACCTTTTATAAAATTAAACTAGTTAATATTAGGCTTCCAAATGGCTCATCTATCACAACTTATTATACTAGAATAATTCAATTTTCAAATGAAATTGTTATTTTTAATGTACTGTATATTCCTTAATTTTCATTTAATATGATATAAGTGTTTAACCATGACTTATAAGTGTTTAACTGTGTTCAACTTCCTGACCACCCGCCACATCACAGTATAACCAGCAATTATGTAGTTACCTCATCTCCATACTTCAACCCCTTACATGTTTTGCACTATGTCATTCAATACAAGTGTGCCTTGCTTCACCAAGGACCACTTACAAATGACATCGATCAAGGGATATGTGTACTGCGTCATGACATCCCTTGCACATAGTAAGTGTTTAACCTTCATCATGTAAGTGTTTAACTAAGTTTAATTGTCTCACCACATACCAAATCCACCATTTATGTGCCCCTGACCTACATAGTTGACTCCCTTACATGATTATATATAAGTTTTTAATTGTATTCAAAGTGTTTAACCATGACTATATAAGTGTTTAACTTGTTCAACTTTCTGACCACACACCAAATCCACCATTTATGTTGCCCTTGACCTCCATAGTTGAATCTCTTACATGACTATATAAATGTTTAACTATGTTCAAAGTGTTTAACCATGACTGTATAAGTGTTTAACTATGTTCAACTTCCTGACCACCCATCCCCCCACAACACAACACAACCAACAATTATGTGGTCACCTGACCAACGCCTTACATGTTTTATACTATGCCATTCAATACAAGTGTATCTTGCTTCACCAAGGACCACCTACAAATGACACCACCAACACTACACATTAAAAGTGTTTATGCTAGTATATGTATATGTATATGTATATGTATATGTATATGTATATATATATATATATATATATATATATTATTTTT
>Ga0209489_100434_pt1 | contig 76815 bp, 26 predicted proteins | sample SiratrowhiteBW_FD_187527 | JGI IMG/M metagenome (GOLD analysis project Ga0209489, IMG submission 187527) | Root nodule microbial communities of legume samples collected from California, USA - Siratro white BW (SPAdes) (version 2) | ecosystem: Host-associated > Plants > Roots > Nodule | place...
TTTTTTTTTTTTTTTTTTTTGCATGGATGATTCTTTTGAAAAAAAGTCACCCCTTTAAACTTATATTTTTAGATGTCAAAAATAAAATACACACATTATTGTAAAAATCAAAATATCTCTTCCCTTTTTGGTCACAATTTCCTTTGTGCAACAAAGTTCATAAACTTTTTTTCATACTAGTTATGATAGACATCAAAAGCATTTATATGTTATTTTTAAAAGAAAAATCATTTTATTATTTGTTAGATATTCGTTTAAAAAATATGTATAAATTATTTTATATTTACAAATATCTGTGAATACTTAAGATTTTTTATATTTTAAATAATATTATTTTTCTAAATATAAGTGCAAAAGTTTTTTTTATATTTTTAGATTTCAAAAATATAAATTTAAATGAAATTAATATTTTTAAAAGCAATTTCAATTTCATAAATTTAAATGAAAATATTAATTTATAAAATTAAATTATAAATACTTTTTAATTTTGGAATTTTCGTACTAATAATTTTATTTTATTAATTTAATTATAGATAAAAATATAAAATATAAATAATAATAAATAACATATGTATGGTGTTTAATGTTTTGTTAAAAGTTTTACTAGGTGTTCTTATACAAAGTTGCAGAACCTCCGGAGTCTTCCACAAAACAACCAGGATAGCTCGACTTTTCGGATGCACCAAATTCACGTCCTTCACCGTCAACTTTCTGTCCAAGATTGAAAGGGATGTGTACTTGCGATGACACCCTGACGTTAAAGTCAGTATTCAGTTCTCGGAGCAATTACTACTAAGATATTTTTAATGTACCTTTGCACTCACTATGCCCCGTTTATAGAATCCACTACTGACACAATCCTCATACTATTGGTTCAAATGATGTGACATGTCAATTTTTGTAGACTGCACTTGTCAGAAGATGTTTGTGAGTTGACACTTAGCAGGTTATCTTTGACCGAGGCGTTGTAGGATAGGACGACAAGATATCACCTTGAGTCGTGTAGTACACTAGGGATATTTATTTTGTATTATATTGATTTTTTTATCATATTGGTTGAGTCTCAAGTGAGACAACTACCCTTCACCACTTTCAAATTGTTAATTACATAGTAATACTTTTTTTTTTCTAAAAGTTCTCTGCTTGTATAAACTAGATTTTAAGTATAAAATAAAATTAGATCTTAAAAAATAATGATCTTATTGTAAAGACAATTTAAGATAGTGAATTTGAGAATTTGTTTTTGTTTATATGTATTTTTCTCTTGCCTTTTTCACTATACATGGATTAGTTGTTTAACACCTTTTTCTTATAATATAATAAATTGAATATTTGCATAAGAGAAATTGTCATATTTTAGATTAAGCTATTTGCAAGGAATATATTTTATCCTTACACAAAAAAGAAATAGAAAACAAACATTAACAATATTTGTTGCATTTGAAAAGAAATACCTTATTCAGTATCTCTTGTTGGTATCTACGCACTCAATTTTTCCATTAATTTCATACTAAGTTGAAACACTATTATGGATTTACAATTAAAAATTTGACACTATATTACTATATATGTACCCGTTACAAAATAGAAGGTAATTATTTGTCTACAACAATATCTGTTGTAGTTGGAAAAATAATACTTACTTAGTATCTCTTGTTGGTATCTACTCACTTAATTTTTCCATTTCATTTCTTATTAAGTTGAAGTACTATTATGGGTTTACTATTAAAAATTTGGCACTATATTATTATGTACATACCCGTTGCAAAATGGAATTTGTATACAACAATATTTGTTGCAGTTGGAAAAAAGATACCTTACTCAGTGTCTCTTATTATTGGTATCTACTCACTACATTTCTCATTTCATTTCATACTGAGTTGAAGCACTATTATGGGTTTACTATTGAAAAATTGGCACTATATTATTATGTACGCACCCGTTGCTAAATGAAAGCGTAAGTATTTGTCTACAACAATATTTGTTGCAGTTGAAAAAGAAATACCTTACTCAGTACCTTTTGTTGCTAGTATTTACTCACTCTATTTCTCCATTTCATTTCATATTGTTGGAGATCACATATAGATTAGAGATGAAGCCTTTCAATACTTTATAAATGGGGTGCAAACCTCACCTTATAAGTTGGTTTTGTAAGGTTGAGTTAGACTTAAAATCCACTTTTTAATATGTTATCAGAGCTATCCTAATAAGGTTGTTGGGCTTATCAGACCACTCGCTATGTTTTACCTTTCACTATTCAAAATGCTCGATGATGAGTTAGTTAAGATCCAGAAGGACATTTTATGGGGTTGGAGACAAGAGGGATACAATTTGTATCTATAGAGAAGAGGGTGGTCTTGGTGTTAGAGATTTAAAAAGTTTTATAGATAAATGACATTGGAGATTAGGAACAAAGGATGAGGGATTGAGGAAAAAGGTCTTAAAATCTAAATATGGATCTTTGAGAAGTCTTACTAAAGGTGATGAGAGTTTGTTTGAGTTTAGGTGGTGGAAGGATCTTAAGAAAGTTAGTAGGGAAGGGGAGTCAGGGAAATGGTTCATTGATAATATAGCATGGAAGATAGGAATGTGAATAAAATCTCGTTTTGGGAGGATAAATGGTTAAGAGACCAAAGCCTGAAAACTAAGTACCCAAGGTTGAATGGTAATTCAATCCAAAGGGAAGTTAGGATAGAGGATCTAGGTTAGTGACAACAAAACCAATAGGAATGGGTGTTCAACTGAAGAAGAAGATGGTTTAAATGGGAAAAGCTTGAGATGGAAGAGTTTATAAGACTTGTCTAAGGGAGTACAGTGAGAAGAGATATAGAAGATGAGTGGTTATGGATGGGAGTAGGTAGTCAAATATATACTGTGAAGTCTGCATACCATAGGCTGATGAAAAGGGTTAGTAGTGTCTGTGATGATACATTTAAGAAATTATGACTAATTAAAGTATTGTTGAGAGCTAAGCTTTGTGCCAGGAGAGTATTGATAAATAAGGTGACTACGAGGGATAATCTTAGAAGAAGAGGTATTATTATATCTGATACATTGTGTACTATCTGTAGACTTAAAAGATGAATCAGTTAGTCATTTATTCTTTACATATAATGTGGCTAGCTCAATTTAGAGGAGTCTAGATAAATAGATAGTAGTAGAGTTTGTACATCATTTCTTTGCTAAGCAGTACTTTGAAGAGTTCCAACTAACTGTTTTTAGCAATAAATCAAATCTTATTTGGAGTTGTATTTTGATGATATGTGTATGAAATATTTGGACAAGTAGAAATAGTGTGATATTTCGAAACCAAGGGCTTAATGTTGAGGAGGTGGTTTATCTTGTCCATATTAAAACTTGGATTTGCCTAAATAGAAAGAATAAAAAGACATCTTTTACATTTTCAGACTAGTGTCCCGGTTCAGTGAACTAAACGAATATCTTGAGTTGTAAAGTAGTGTTGGGAAGGAGGGATGTTCTCTTTGAGTGATGATGTGATAATTCAAGTTATGTTAGTGATTGAATACTGGACTTAACAGCTGAATGATGGGTCTAATAAATATATACCAAACCAGTTTAACCTTACTACTAACCATTCTGAGCAACCTAGATATTACTTTTAATTGGAGAGTTTCACATCCCAGCAGGAAGTGGGAAGCAAGTAGAGGTGAAAGCTAAGGGTTAATGTCTTCTTATGATTTAGGACTCCAAAACAACTAATTACACTACTCCACGGAGGATGTGATATTTATGTTATTATAAGGATGTGATAGTTATGTTATTATAGGATGCTAGTAGTTATCTCATTTTCTATGACTAGGATGTTGGGTTTTATTTATTAACTTAAGTATTTGTACAAAGGGTTAACACATTCCAAGTGTTTTCATTTATTTATTTTTTATTGCTAACAAAAAAATATCAGTTTCCTTTTTATGATGGAATCTAAGGTTTCTGTCTATGTTTAAATATCTTATTTTACCTTAAGTAGTTAAGGTAGCTTAATGGACTTATGTACCAATATGAATATGTAAAGTTTATCTTTTATTTATTTATTTTTATGTAATTTATGTTTATGATTTTTAATTGTGCTATGTGCTATGCTAAATATCTCTTTTATATCAGCACCAACCCCTTTAAAAAGAATGTTATTTCTCTGTATTCATATATTTGAGATGATTGTTATCTAGATCTACGTAAATCTCCAACTCATATTATTGTTGTTATTTAGTTATTTTAATTCAAATTATTGGAAATGGTGCATTTCATTTCGCAGAACATAGTTTACTCTATCCATTTATGACAAAAATTTCACACTTCCAATGTTTCTTTGCACTTACAAAATAATTTACAGTTTGTACCACATAACATCTAATGTTGTCTATCTTTAAACTTTTTTTTTTTAGTTAATTACTCTCAAGTCAGTATTCTATTCATTAATACTCTAAATAAAAATGTTGTGTTGTTGAAGACCCAAGTATAAAATGTGTTAAAATGATAACAAAAAAAAGTTGATTAATGTACAGTGTAAATACTTAAACATATTAAAATATTCTTAATTACTCCTATAAAATTGTATACTGTGTTTTGTTTGCAATAAATTACCATTTTATTTATTATCTATATGAAAATATGTTATGATTAAATGAAATCATATATGAGTGGGTGGAAGAGCTGAACTTATAAGAAATTGAAATAGTAAAGTTCATTTTATAGATTATATATATGTTTCATTTAAGATGCAAATAGTTTTATAAAAAAATTATAACCTTACAACACTCTTATGAATATGTCTAGAGGGAGTGCTGCATATACAAAATATAATTTGAGACTAATTCAATATATTTTTAAAATTATAAACAAAGTTACATATAATTAAAAATTAAGGATCAAAATTATATAAATAAAAATATAAGAATAAAATAATTAAAAAATAAAAAACTAAATAACAGAAAAAAATTACTATTAAGTCAAAGAAAAAACTTAAACAAAATGTTTTAACATGCCATTTTGGTTAGTTTCGATTATTTTTACTAATCGAAAAATTTGCGTGATTCTTCGGCAAACAAGCTTTAGTTTATAGTAAAATTTTTCAATATTTATAGAATTAATGTTTATTAAAATGCTAACTCTTATCATTTTTATTTAACCCATTTTTTCTTAAAATAATTATAAATTTTTCCTTTTACTCTTCTCACACACTTTATTATTTTATTTTCTTCCTCCTTTTGTGGTACATGGTTTTATTATTCTTTTTACTTTTTCATATAAAATAAAAATTTCTTATTTCTAACCTGTACTAATTAAAATATTGAAAATGATAAAAAAATATTATCATTATTATTATTTATTATATATTCTTATATTATATAATTAATTTTAACTATTGAATTATATATTATTATGTATGCATATACATTGTTTGTCAAAGAAATTACGAACACAAAAAATTTATTAAATTTAATTTTACAATTCATGTGTCTAATTCGAATATATATATATATATATATATATATATATAATTAACTACAAAAATAAACAACATACAAATAATACATTCTTCGCCTCGAACAGTCTTTCCATCTCAGAAACTTCTTATGACATATAGGTTATATTTCCATTCTTGTATATGGATGAAAGAAAATTAATAAAATAAGAGAATTTCAACATTTTTATTGTAATAATTTTTATTTAAAGAATTCAAAAGTTTTAACAAAATTTTTATAAATATTAATAAGAAAAAGAAACATTACAATGAGATTTAAATATAAAAGAAGGGAGAACTATGACGAATTTGATAGAAGTTACCTAGTTAGACTGAATCTTGGTACAAAAACTTAAGAAGTGATAAGTTTTAAAATCAGGAGAACTCTGTAACTCAATCCACGATTCTAATACACTGCTTTCTCAAAAAGTGAAAAATAAAAATCAGAAAGTGATAACAAAAATATTTAATTATAATTCTAGTTTTTATATTTTGAAAAAATATGTAATTTTGATAATTTTTTCTACATAATTTTGATTATTAATTCTTTAATTATTCATAATTTTGTTCAGTTTTAGTTCTAAAAACTTTAAGTTGAATAATTAAATACGTTTGTGCAGATAATTTGAAAACTAGATATTATTTAAGTTTAAAAAATAATTAATCAATAACTTTATTTTTGTTAGTTACAATCAATAGGATATTTTAAATGTTTTTAATTTCTAAATTAAAGACACATATATATTTCTTTTAATTTTAATTTTTTATTTTTTATATTGATTTTACAGATTTTAATTTTAGTCTTTAAAATTAAACAAAAATAACTTTAATGATATTGATGATGTGATAAACGGTGTATAGTTAACATTTTGTCCAATTAATCTAATTAAGTGACATAATTTTTAAAATTTATTTAAAAGTTTAATAAAGTTTAATTATGTGTTTAGTTCTATTATAGGCACCACTTCTTTTAATTCTTTAATTAATCATTTTTAATTAACTTTTATATTTCAAAATTTTAGTGAAAGATATAATAATCTCAACACAAATTAAAATATTTTTAGTAGAATTAGACCCTGTGGTGCTGATCATATCACTCCACCACCGTGTTTATTATTGTTGTGGAAGAATGAAGTGACAATAAGTGATAAGTGGGTCTCTTACAACCTACTAATAAATTATCTCATTTTAATAAAGAACATTGTTAGTTTATAAATCTTAAATCCTAAACTGATTGTTGGTCAGTTTTTAATTTTTAGAAAAAAAACTCATTTTGCACAAAATACCAAAATATTCTTCTTCCAAACAATGTGAAAGTTAACAAAAAAATTAATATAATTTTAAAAATATTTTCAGATATTATATATCACTAATGTCATTTCCTTAGTTTAAAGTTTAGAGGACTAAAAATTTATTTAAGCCAAATATTATCTACCTTCAACTTATTTATCATAATTATCTTCTTAGTTTAATTTAGATGTAATTATCCTAAAAATAGAAAAAGAAACTAACGAATAAAAACTTGCAAAGATAATTCATAATTTACGTTTTTGATAAATTATTTCATCTTGATTATAGATGAAACAAATGAAATTGTTAGATAAAATTATTTCATTTACATTTGGTAGGGTAATTTTTTTTAATAATTTTTAACTTATTGCTTGTCTTAAAATAATTTACACGGACGAAACTCACATATTATTTATCAAATTATTATTTAAATTTTAATAAAATATTTTACAAGTTTTAACTAAATTTACCAAAATAATTTTAACTTTAACTTGTTTCATCTACCTTTTTTCAACTAATTTTAATAAAAAAAATGCCCTAAAAATTATACACATAACCAATTTCTTTTACACAACTATCATATAAATTTCACTTCCATATGATAAGGAAGATAGTCCTCCTATTTTTCAAGGTTGTATTTCCACCACAATATCAATATTTCATTGAAAATTGAATGAACATAAATATATTAGGCTGGATAATTTGAAAAAAAAAATCTCTTATTGGAAAAAGTTATTCTCTTGTAACCTGGACAAAAAGAAAGTATGTACCCTATATTTAAATTTCTATTTTTTTTTAATTTCTAGATTATTATGTCAAACATATCTTCATAGTCACATAACTATACCCGTAAACATTGCCAAAGTAAAAAAATAAATTAAATAATAAATAATTAAATTTGTGGTCAAAATTTAAGAATCAAAATCACATTTTTTTACAAAATACAAAGATAATAAATATAATTAAGTGTAGTTTGAAAAATGATAGATGGAGGCACAATACAAAAGTTGTTTTATGAAGTTGACAATTTTTTATTTTGTTACATTTTTATGGGGAAAGAAATAATATATTAATAAAGAGCTAAATAAAATAATTTAAAGGAATAATAAAGTTCAAATATGGTACATGGAGAAACATGAATATAGGTAAAACAAATGAGTCATAATGGTGAATAAATTTGAACGAGACATGTGTAGAGATAGGAATAGAAGATGATTCGAAGTAAATATTGTTTAGAGAGTAGGTGATGAAAAAAGAATTAGGTGTTGAGAAGATAAATGGTATGGAAAAGCTACCATTTCCCACATATTTTTTTTATATTGTCTGCAAATGTCTCTAAGACATCAATATTTATAAATCATACTTTTAGACTAATAACAAGTGAGTTCATTGAAAGGAGGAGGGATTGATTTGAATGAAAAAGACACCAAATTGATATACTAATGCAGAAGAAAATAATAGTAAGAAAAAATTTAAAGATACGTAAATAGGACTTTTGGACATGAATTGATAAGAAAAATACATTTTTTTTTTCAAATCAACCTATAAAAGGTTAAAAAACCTAATAGGAGGGAAGGATTAGAGAGTGTATGATCTATTTTAAAATGTGAAGGCTTTACCATTGATGCCACTATTCACTTGACGAGTAAATTAAATAAAGTGATCACAAATGATAATCTACATAAAAATGGAGTGATACAAGATGGTAACTTATGTCTAATGTGTCATCTAAAAGATGAATTAATGAGTCATGTTTATAAATGGATAGGGATTAGTACAACATTGCTAAGCAAAATGTCATTTTCAACTCTTTAATACAACAAAACTTAATATGAAAGAAAATAGGGTGTAGATATGTGTTTAAGATGACAATTATGTGAGACTTATGAAACTAGAGAAATACAATAACTTTTTTATAATGGAAAGACAAATGAGGTGTTCAGTGTAACACAATGAAAATATATACTTGAATTTTAAATAAGTTTCCCAAGGTTGAAATTAATCATATTAGTATTTCAACCTAATACGCAGTAAACAATTTTAGGAGAATGTTTGCAAGAATAGACCAAGAGAATAAATAGGATGAGTTGTATGGAGGTGGGCAATGTAAGAAAACAAATGTTAAAGGAATTAGAAAATAAATGCCACAATTTTGTCAGGGATGGAAGGGAAATTAAAAGTCACAATATCAGCTAAAGGACCTCTTATGGAATAGCAGCTCTAATTTTTTATACATGATTATGACAACAAAATTATAGACTACCAAAATGATAATAATCACTTCCAATAAGAAAAATCTATATTAGGAATTATGATTAATTATCAAACAAAATTATAACTGAGAGGAACTTGAACACCAATTATGTCAGCAATAGACACAAAGCAAGACTTATAGATGGGAAAAGAGAATAAATTTTTAAAAATAAAATTCAGTTAAAGGAAAGATAATTAATTGAGTATGTCTATATGCATGTCCACTAAAATTTACAGGTAATTTAACTTAATCTACTCTAAAGATATCACATTTGCAATGTATATACACCCAAAATTCTTGCAATGTGAGCAAACCTTATACTTAATTATTTTGAACTGGAATATTCTGGAAAAAAATTTCAACAAAAATTTATAGCCTTTAATGATTTTTAATATAAATATATAATAATAACAATGACTTAAATTGAAAATTAAAGCTAATTATGTCATTATCGCCATCAATTAGCCCATTATGGATATTAAGTAACAATTTAATATCAATTACACCTACTAATAAAATATTCAACAACTTTTCATAAGCCAAATTAGAAAATTCAAAAATGAATCTAGAATTAAAACACATTATAAAAGTGAAATAATTGTTAGGTTAATACATCAGATTCTTCCTTGGTCCAATGGAATTTGAAGAATTACACCATCTCTCACTCCTGGTTTTTGGATAAATAGTGCATAAACCTCAGTTACTAATCCATGTGTCTAATAATAAGCATAGTTTATCCACCATTCTTTTCCTCACAAAATCCTTTAAGATCTTACCATAAACAAAGTTCTTTTCCTTCCTCATCTCGTTCTCCTCCATTAAGCATATCTTTCATGAGAAGCATAGGAGGACCTGGTGTCATTATTCCATTTAATGGATGTGAAAATATAAGGACCTCTAACCCTTCCAAGTGTTCTGTTGGTCCTCCTTTGACAGCCATAGAAAGGTTTTTGTGGGGACAACAAAACCATTCCACTCAGCAACAGTCACAGAATGTAGCAAACAATATCCATGCAAGTGCTTTGAATGGTTTTGGTGGTTCAGCCTATAACATTGTGTGGCATAATGGTGCTAAGGAAGTGAACTTTGTTGAACAGCTTTTAGGAAATGAAGTGGCTCTGAATTGGACACAACAAGTCCCTCCACTGAGCTTGAAAGAAGATTTGTATGTATCAGGGAAGAACCGAAAAGGGGTGGGACGCAGACCTAAGGAAGAGTCTTCTGTGCCTTGGATCAAAGGCCAGTGGACTGAAGAAGAAGACAGGTTGATAAATCATGAGAATAATCAACACCATAATGAATTTTTTTTTTAATGTGTACCTGCACTGAAGTTTGAGTTGATTTGTTTGTGGATGAAAGGAAACTGGTAAAGTTGGTGAAGCAACATGGTACAGGCAAATGGTCCCAGATAGCTGAAAAGTTGGATGGAAGGGCTGGAAAACAGTGTCGAGAGAGATGGCATAATCATCTGCGTCCTGATATTAAGGTCTGTCAATTGTTCATGGTTTCTAATCTTTATCATATTTCTCTTTATATTTTTTTACTTGTTGTTTTAAGAATGTTTCATAGTAGAAAAAGTAAGAAAAAAACTATGCCTTAGGGTTATGTTATTTGATGATCAAACTGTATACATCTGCTCTGGTCTTGAACATTTAGCAAGATATTATTTTACCTTGAAATCCTTGAATATATATACTGTCTTAATTATGAAGTATCTAGATATAGATTCAGATCTTTCTTCAGGTTTATTTCCACCTCATATATTTCCTTTTGTATATGCATAGGTTAAAGATTAAAACTATTTGGATTGTTAACTCCATAATTAGGTATTCACATATTCATATTTCTCATCATGTTTGTAACACAATTTCCTAAGATTTTAACAATATTGCTCCTAAAAATTCTATAATTCTCTTATATAATGTTAAAAACACCTATGATTACGTCACAAGACTGACTTAAAATTACTATTTTTAACCTATTTTATTCTTAATAATATAGAAAACTTCTATGATTAAGTCGCTAATACCGCTGCTTTTAAACATTTTGATAATTTTATTCCTAATAATATTGAAAACTTCTGTGATTAAGTTAACATAGTGGTCTAACTAATCCTGTGACCTAATCACATTCATGCATATGTGTAACAAATTAGCAATTGTATTAACATATAGTTTTTTTTTTAATTTTATAAAAAAAGGTGTGTATTGTTATTTAATTTAGATATAGGCTCATTTAGCACTTCTTTTATGAAAAATAATATAATTTTATTAACATATATGTATTTTCTTCATGGATGATTCTTTTGAGGAAAACAAGAACACTCTCGAAAACGCACTTATGATATATTTTTAGATGTCAAACCTAAAAGTAAATTAACAACACTTATTTGTGTGTGTATAAAATTTCTGTTTATAAAAAATTACTCATTTTTAACGTTCTTTTGCCAAAATCACTTGATTTTTAAGCTTAAACAAACTTGCCATATATTATAGTTTCAACTTTTTTAAAATAATGAAATTCTAAATCTAAAATATGATTAAAATAAAAAACAAATATCAGAAACAAATATTTATTAACTTCTATTTCTCAAAATCTGTACAAAATAATCATTAGACAAATTTCTATCTAAACTACCTCTTTTTTAGTCTAATAACAAACTACCCGTTGTCATAAAATTCTTAAAACTATCAGAAAGATGCTTGGAGTGAAGAAGAAGAAAGGATATTAGTCAAGTATCATGCCAAGCTTGGAAACCGCTGGGCACTGATTGCAAAGCAAATGGAAGGAAGAACTGAAAACGCCATAAAAAACCATTGGAATGCCACCAAGAGGAGACAAAACTCAAGAAGAAAGAACAAAAGAGCAGGAATCGCAAATGGAAAGCCAATGTCCTCTATTCTGCAGGACTACATCAAAAGTTTGACTCTCACCAACACTTCAACTCCCTCTGTCCAACAAACATTAGCACCCCAACACTTGTCTGATAGTGTTGCCACCAATGACAATTTCTCACTAATGTCTGAATCCTATGATGATGAGATGTTCTTCATGCAACAACTTTTGGATGAGAATAATAATGTCATTGTTCAATCTGCTAAGCATACCAAGAATATCAGCAACTCTTCTGGAGTCTTTGATGGTTACCATCATCAAACTAGTAACAATTGTCAGTTTCTAACTGAAGACACTCAATCAGGGTCTGTTCATTCCAACCTAAACACAAACTCACACGTGTCCTTGAATGAGAGTCTTTTCCTCTCTAAAAGGACTCCTAGTACTGCTGTCAGCTACCTTGATTTTGATGTCTGTCTCTCTCATTTACATAATGGAACTGCTGGTTCATCATTTTTCAACAATAACGGGATTCACAACCAGAACATGGAGGTGCAGTTGGGGAAGCAAGATTGGTTAGTAGGAAAGAGAGATTGGGATATAGTGGACTCGGTTTCTTCTACTTGTCAGTCTTTGCACCAGTAAGAAGATCTTAACTTAGGATGGTTTAGTTTATGGCTTTGTATTTTGGTACATTTTGGAATTATAAACTATGTTGTAAGTACATCATAGTGGGCTAAGATCAATATTATAGTGGCATAAGATCTGCATTATCTATCTCTTTATCTGCAATGAACTCTAGAGACTACAAGATCAAATGCTTTATTCAATGTTTTATTCAACCCTTTTGAATGTAGTAAGTGTTTTTAATTTATCATAAACTAATAACATATCTTATTTCAGTGCATTCAAAAATCTCATGAGAGTACATCAGATGCAGCAGTGCTTTTAATCATTTTGATAGACATTGATACATTATCAATGTAGCAGATGTAGCAGTGCTTATTGTATTTGGGGAGCTGAGAATGGAGGTAACATATATAATTGAGAAGATAAAAAGTAATCATAGACTCAACAAAATTATCAGTAAAGCTCTAGTTATAATTTATAAACCTAAGTCTTCTTAGAGATGAGGTTGGTTTAGGTAAGGACTTCTTATATTGAGATTATATTTGTTGTGGTCAAGAGGATTATATGTTATATAATTATGTCACATGATAATTTGTATGAAGTGGTTGGTACATGTAAAATATAGTGGTTATTAAACAATTTTGATGTGTTGTTGATCTGTTTGGAACTAGAGGTGATTATTGTTTATTTAACTTTATTGATTTGCAGCACTTTTCCTTAAGTTGTGTCTTTATATTATATTAATTGCTTAATTAACACAAACTTTATCCATTTAAAAAGAAATGTATGAAGAATGAATGAGTGATGGATGACATGGAAAATTTAGGTCAAAGATTACAACTTTTACTTACATTAACAACTCATGTAATAGATCATTGTATATTAATTATGATTTTTCAATTACTAAATCACGCAGATAAATAAAAAAAAAGGTTATTATAAATGTTTTTGTCTTATAAATTAAATCATATAATAGATCATTGTATATTAATTATGATTTTCCAATTACTAAATCAAGCAGATAAATAAAGAAAAAAAGGTTATTCGTTAACTGATACATAAACGTTTTTGTCTTATAAATTAAATTTAAAAGAATATTTATAGTATACATAAACCAGCTTCATCTATATGAGAGCAAAAAGTATCTTAGAGAAGTTTAAGTATTGTAACTATTATTTAAAAATAAAAATATACCTAAGTACATATTAGATAGTATCTTTTTAATATCTTTTATTTTATTTTTAAATTAAACTTAAAAAAATATTTATTGAAAAAATTGAACAGTAGAAACATGTAATATTATTTTTACTATAATTAATATTAAATAATAATATTTTAATGATATTTTAGTAGTTAAATTTGGTGATTATTTTTTTAAAGAATTTAACGACTAAAATTAAATGGATCCTTAAAATAAATTAAAAATCAGTGATTTGTTTGTAATGATTGAACGATTGAAATTAAATTGATTATTAAAATATATTAAAATTTGATCATTATTTTTGTCATTAATAATAACTATTATATTTTAGTTGTTAAATTTGATAATTAATTTTTTTAGTGATTTAACAACTGAAATAAGATCGGTCATTGACGTAAATTGAAAATTCATCATTATTTTGGTTATTATTAGTGATTAAAGTATTTTGGTTGCTAATTTAGTTACTAATTTTATTTATAGTTATTTAATTATTAAAATTTAATTTAATGATTATTTCAGTCATAATTAATTATTATTTTATTTTGATAGTTAAAATTGATGGCAAAAGAAATTTTTTCTTTCATATTAACTGATTGTAAAAAAAGAAAAACAAATGTGTGATTATGAAAAAAATCAAACAAAAATAAAGTACGCAATATATTACGTTTTACATTTTTTTTTAAATAACTTTGAGGAATATTGGAAAGATTAAAGTCGAATCACAATAATAAAAAGAGACGAACAAAATATATTAAATAAAGAAAACGACTTAACGAAGTAATACATAAGTAACTACAGATACAACTATGAAGAAAATTGTAAAAGGAATGGAACATAGTTAAATTAGAAATAAAGAGACCAAACCTGAAATCGTTATAAGAAAACTATATTAAAAGACTAATAGAATACAAGAATCTCCAATCTATTAGAGAGAATCTCATCAATATTAATAAGAGTGCTTATAAATGGATAGGAGAATCTGACATGACATTAGATTCAGGTTGTATTAATAAGAGTGCTTATAAATGGAGAGGAGAATCTGACATGACATTAGATTCAGGTTACAACCGCATGTGACACTTACGTGACCACTCTTGCCTTACATAAACAGTATTAAAAAGTCCATAAAATTTTTTGAACCTTATAAGTGTTTAACCTTATATATTTAAGTGTTTAACTGGATATTACTTTCTGACCATACATCCAAACAAGCATCTAAGTGCACTCATTGCCTCCCAAACTTAAATCTTCAAGTCTTTTTAGTTCTGGGACGAATTAACAAGTCTATCATTCCTTCATCTTATAATTTCCTAGCACTACCATAACTAAGGAATAGACACTGAAAAATCCACAAAAATCTTTGAACCTTCTAAGTGTTTAACTTTATATACTAAAGTGTTTAACTGGGTATTACTTTCAAACCACACACTCAAACAACCATTTAAGTGCACTTATGGCCTCAACCCATCACGGTTGTAGCTTCTCCTACGCTTCAGCGTTCTCCCCTAAACCCACAAACACATAAACACTACGTTTTGTCGTCGCCATCGCCGTCCACCTCTCTCACAGTTTGTCGCACGCCACTTCCCATCGTCCGTCGTGCTTCACTTCCCACCGTTTGTCGCAAGCAACTTCAACTTAAGGTTTTTCCTTTTTCCTCACAGACTCTGCAGATTCCACTCGCAAAACTCAATCTTTCTTTTCAAACTTTCTAAAAGGTTTTCTCTTTTTCCTTACTCTGCACATTCCACTCAATCCAACATTTCTTTTCAAACTTTCTAAACATAATAAAAAATTTGTAATGTCTCTTCCTACGAAATAACACACATGTCTCTCAACCATTTGCCACATATATGATTGGCAACCAGGTGTGGTTGTGAAATTAACATTTTCTTGTTAATAATCATCCTTTCAATCTTTAGTTTTCAGCATATGGTTAATATCTTTTTCTATTGCAGGCTTCACTTTCCTGTGAATGTAATGTTGCAACAGCCACAAAATGTTGCAAACAATATCCATACAAGTAATTTGAATGGTTTTAGTGACTCAACCTACAACATTGTGTAACATAATGGTGTAGGGAAGTGAACTTTGTTGAAGAACTTTTAACAAATAAAGTGACTCTGAACACAAGTCCCTCCGCCTGGTTGAAGAAAGATTTGCATGTGTCAGGAAGAACCAAAAGGATTGGGAGACAGATCTAAGGAAGGTTGAGAAATCATGAGAATACCCAACACCATACTAATTTTTTTTTTAATATGTATCTGCACTGAAGTTTTAGTTGATTTGTTGTTTGTTTTTGTGAAGGAAACTGATAAGGTTGGTGAAGCAACATATATGGCATAAAATCATTTGCATCCTGATATTAAGGTCTATCAGTCAATGGTTTTTAATTTTAATGTTATTTATTTTTATAATTTTTACTTATTCAATTTTTAGGAAGACTTTGTCTTTGAAAAAGTAATAAAAACTATGTTGTAGGATTATTTAACACTTCTTTTATATAAGTAATAACTTATTGTAATTTTTTTTTTTTCATGGATGATTCTTTTGAGAAAAAAGTCACTCCTTTAAACTTATAACTTTAGATGTCAAAAATAAAATACACACATTATTGTAAAAATTAAAATATCTATTTCTTTTTTGGTCAAAATTTTCAATGTGCAACAAAGTTCATAACTTTTTTTCATAACCTTGGGCATCAATAACAGTTATATGTTATTTTTAAAAGAACAATCATTTTATTATTTATTAGATATTTGTTTAAAAAATATGTATAAATTATTTTATATTTACAAATATCTGTGAATACTTACAGATTTTTTATATTTTAAATAATTTTTTTTAAATATAAGTGCAAAAGTTTTTTTTATCTTAAAGTATAAATAAAATACTTTAGAAGACAAATTTAAAAAAGTTAGATTACAAAATATAAACTTAAATGAAATTAATATTTTTAAAAGCAACTTCAATTTCAAAAATTTTAATGAAAATATTAATTTATAAAATCAAATTATAAATAATTTTTAATTTTAAAATTTTTAATAATAATTTTATTTTATTCATTTAATTGTAGACAAAAATATAAAATATAAATAATAATAAATTTGGTGTTTAATGTCAGTTAAATTCAGAATATCATTAGATTGTATAATATGTAATATGAAAGGTTTTTGTTTAATATAGTTTAACACCGTATGGTAGAATCTAAAATATTAAAAGACTTTGGGAATGAGTTTTGGGATTCAATCTACAATAGTAAATTAGAGTAATATTGGCTGCCAGGGAGGAGGATCTATAAGCGTATATCATGTCCCGGATTGGATCAATCCTAAAATTAAATATCCGTTTGGAATTCTACAATTGGGTGTTTTGAGGTGTATTTTGGATTCAGATTAAACTCCCATTTCCCAATTTTGGACCTAAACTTATTTTAAAGTTATCAGATTTGTATCCAGACAACAAGCTACCTCTAATGAGTTAGCTGCTTTGAATGTCAATAAAACTTGAGATATTGTTCCTCTTTCTCTCAGGAAAATAACTATTGTAAGTGAATTTTTAAGTTTAAGCTTAATTCCAATGGTATTGTTGCCAAACACAGCTAGACTTGCTATTAAGAGATTTACCTAACAATATTCTCTTATCCTTAATTATTTAGCTCAACTAAATGTTAATAATACCTTTTTCAATAACAATATTAAAGAAAGATATTTATATGAAGATTCTTTAAGGTTAGAAGCACACTGTCATAAATAAAGAAGCACACTGTCATAAATAATTGTACTGCTCTTCTTAATAAATATATATATGACCTCAAACAAATTTCAAAAAATTGATTTATCAAATTCAATAATACTTTGTTTTGTCATGATTATAAACAATCTAAATTTAAAGGCATGATTCAAATTTTGTTATTGTTTTAATTTATGTAGATGAGATTATCATTGTTAGGCCTAGGGACAAAATTTCTTCTTCACCAACATTTTAATTTAAAGGATCTTGGATATTATGTGTTGTTTCTATTCAAAGATTGTGATATATTTGAGTATAAATGTTGAATTATTCTAATGAATCCAAATTTAAAACATGTTATAGAATCGAGTAAGAAGATGATTGGTTTTGAACAATTATATAAGCTTATATGAAGTTTTTATAATTATTATATCTAGATCCGACATATGTTTCATTATCCACAAACTTGTTCTTGTTCAATTTATCTCTAATAATTATACTGATCACATAAATATTGTAACACCTTGCGTAGTTACCTCAAACACGTTGTTGGGCAACATTCTTTATAAAGCAGACCTGATTGCATGCTTATGCTAATGTTGATTGGAAATCTCGCCTACATATTAGAAAATCTACTACTGAATTCTGCATTGTTTTAGCAATTCTTTAATCTTTTGATAGGCCAAAAAGAAAAATACGATTAGGAAGTCTTCTGAAGCGAAATATAGAACCTTGTCAGTAGTTTCAAGTAAAATAACTTGACTATAGCATCTCTTGATTGACTTTCATATTAACACTCCTTTTGTCTCTTTATAATGTGATAGAAAAATGTTATTCAAATTGTCTCAAATTTTACTTTATATAAAAAGACCAAGCATATGGAGATAAACTTGCATTTTATTAGAAATAAAGTTAAAGACAGATTTTCAAGCTAATTCATATAAAAAAAATACTACTAACTTGCAGATGTTTTCACTAAGACAAATTTTCTGAACATTATTTCCAAGAAGATGGTCATTAATAATATTTTCTATCATCTTGAAAAAGGTGTATTGTGATTAATTGCTTTTAATTATAGTTATCTGGTTTAGTTTATATATAGTTACTTTTACTGTTCTTATACTCAGGACAATATTTTCATTTAGATATGAGTTATACTCACTTCTAATAATCTTATAAATTTATATTTATTTCTTTCACTCTATTTTGTGTCTACAAAGTCAATAGTTTTTAAATAAAGTATGAGAAAATTTTCATCTTCCTAAATTACGTTAATATTATAATTCAAATTGTAGAAACTTATTAGACAATTTTAAAAGGATATAGGTGTTTTTGGTTGATGTAAAACACACTTTCTATTTTTATTTGTAAAAAGTAAGGATGTATGTTGGTGTTCATGTTCATAATTAATACAAAACATGATTTTTTATAATTATTTTTTTTTTCTTACGTGGGTCTAACTTCCATATTTGTTTTAAGTTCTTTCTAGTAATCAATCTCTAATTCACATCTAAACTATGTCTTATAGCAAACTCATCATACTTTGATTACTGTAACAAGACATTTTTCCAGTTTGCACCACACCAAGATGATATCATTGCAGCAGAAATCAGAAAGATACAGCAGCACCAACAACCATTGAAGAAAGGAAGCAAGCGGGTGAAGATGAAAATAAACCCAACACAAAGTGTTATAATCCTCACAACAAAATATATAATCTGACGACAGAAGATGTTGTTGTATCTGCCCCACTGAAGGAGAGTTACAACCATAACATGGTTGATTTTAATCTAAATAAAACACCTCCACCAAAACCCAAAAGAAGAAAGCACCAGTCCAAGGTCATAAAAGAAGACAAACCAAAAAGAACTACCGAAAAAGTCACTGCAGAATCTGTTCAATTGAAAGAGAACTCAACTGACAAAAGGTAGGCAAGAAGGAAAAAGATTGAACACAACTTCTACTCCACAAACAGAAGTGTCATGAGAAGCGCCTGAATAAGCCATAAAGACATGTAGAAAGACCTTGAAATTTTGAGACCAGGAATAGCAGAGACTCTAAACCAAAAAAATACATAACCAGGAGAAATGTTTACAACTATTATTGTCCTGTCTTCTACTTACTGATACCCAAAAGAGATACATTTGATGACTTTCTCTTCTTTAACCACAATTCAAAATCCTCATATGCCTTAAAAATTGGCTAGATCTTGTGAACACCATAACCTGCCTCCTCTGATTTCAAATTCTCGTTCCAACTCTCAAATTCTGCTCCACCAAACATTACTTGCTTGATCCCAACAAAACTATCAAAAACAAAAGGAAGAGCACAAAATAAAAATATAAACGGGATTGAAACAAAATATCCAAGGTGCAACGTAAAAAGATGGTTAAAACTTTTATCTAAGGGCTATTTGTTTAAGTTTTTTCACTAAGATTCACTTCTTTTTCCTTGTTTGTTATAGCTCTCAATATAATCAGAAGTTATAAAGAATTAGAAATCTTATCACAATCACAAACTATTTAGAACAGTTTCTAATAATTTTCCTTAAAAAAGGTGATTTTTCTGATTCTAAACGGTTAATTAAAAATGTGTATTCCTAATAAATAGTTTTGGTTAGTGGCTCCCTCTGATAGGGTAATTTTGAGTAGATAACTGAACCAAAGTGATTAAATAATAGAATAAAGAAAGTGGAGATCATACTCGGAGCTTATCTGTGTCAAAGCATTTATCAAAACATCGAGAAGCAATGGTTCTACAGTTCCAATATCCACCCTGTTATAACACAAGAAAAATTATTAGTATTTTCATTCACCATTACAGTAATATGTACAAGGAACATGCAATTAACACTTCACCATATTCGAGCCAAGTTGTCTTGCACCTCAAGATTCCCAATGTTGTAAAATGTAGTTGGTTCAACATTTGCTCCTTGAATATAATCATAACTCGGTCGTGCATCGAATGGAGACTGTGAAAGCTGAAGGTAAAATGCTAGTTAGTCTATAAAAGGAAAGGGAGAATGAAAATTTTGTATCAACAGCAACAGAGAACAACTTACTTGCATATTCATGGAATTGCATCCACCAAGACGGCCAATAATGTGCCATGATCGAATAGTCTGCAAAGACCCAAATTCAACACAATTTTCACTAAAGCACATGTGTATCATGGAGAGTGCACAACAAATCAAACAAATTAATCATAGAGCAAAGTTCCTTACATCACAAATTAAGGAGATGTCTTTGGCCAATGGAACATTGTAGAATTCAAACCATATGTATGAGTTTGAAAAATCAAATCTGGAAATACGATCGTTAACTGTAAGGGATATTAACAATATTTTTTAAGGGAATATCTACACTAAAACATCTACTCTGAATTGAAGGCATGCCGGTTATGAGTGCAAAACACACTTAAATAGCCAATGGCTTCAGATCAGAAACTTGTCTAGAAATCTTAAATTAGCAATACATACAGTGACATTAGGATACAATTAATAATTCATATATCCAAAATAAGAATTAGAAAATCACAGTAACATCGTCATCTTAAATAATCCTCTTTTCCTTATAAACATCAAATTGACTCAAGTCATTCTACTAAGCCTTTTTTATCTGACCTTAATTCAACTTAGAACAACCCAGCATTTTCAGGGTTTCTGTCAAAGACTTAACTTGAACCTGAGCTGGATTCAGTGCAACTAACTCAAAAATTAAACTAATCTGTCCACGTCTATAATACTTTAATAGAAATTACTCAAAACACTTACTAAAAAAAAAAAAAACAAAACTACCATAGCCCAGTGTTATAAGGCTTCTGGCTATACAAAGGTAAGGTGGAGGGCTATTGTAACGCAACCTTACACTAGCATATGCAAAGAGGCTGGTTCCAAATCAAACCCATATTCAACTAATCATTGAGAAGCAAATTTAACTTTGCATCAAGGTTTGCCCTCTACTCAAACCACTACTCCTAAAAATGAAACAAATTGCACAGTTTTTTCTAAAGTTGTTTGACTTAAAGTATTTGCATATTTAATCAGGAAGCAGCACCATTGTATCCACTAAAGTTAAAAGTAATACAAACTAACCAGATTTCAAAGCAATATCAACTTATTCCAGAAATTCAAACATAAGGCAATCGGAACAAAATATTTAGCATAACCATCTTAGAATTCAAGTTTCACTTCAAACCATGCCCTGAGCAAGAGCATAATCTGAAAATAATTTGAATACTTATTCCTATTCCACCCTAAAAGTCCTGAAAAGGAAGCTTGAGAACTAAAAAATTCATTTCCACCTTAAATAGGTTAAATTTGAGATTAAATAACACTCATGTAAAGCATATCATATCACTTTGATCAACAGAGAGACTGCTTCAATGTCCTACATGCTAGTTGGAAAGAGAATATGAAAGTGTATGTATTGGCAAATCGATCACTGTATGTACCAATTTACTAACAACAACTATAATTCCTCAACATTTCTACTACTTCACAAAGATACTACACCAGTAAATTAAAGATAGTTTATTACACCAGTAAATTAATATGAGAGGTTATTACACCAGTAAATTCTAGCACACCAAAATGAGGAGAAATTTAAACATCAAAATAAGACAAAAGCAACCACACAAGCAAACTTGCACGAATAACAGAAAACTGCATGGTAGAATCACGCATATATGCATGGTTGAGCTTACTTGTTAAATGATACTTTCATTGGTTTACCAGATCCAGTCTTTGTGTGCAGTACTTTGTGCCTCTTCTTTCTTAATCTATCTTCCAACTGCAAAAATATCAAGCTCATTTAATTTAAACACAAATAATATCCCCCGGTATTAAAATTCAAAGTAGCTCATAGAAACAAAATACCCCTCCTCCCCACCACCACCACAAGAAGATAGAGCCTACAATGCAAGGCTGAAGTTGTCAAACCATCAATGCAGTGATGCTTACTTGGGATTGTGCCTCTTGGGGATTCTCAAGAAAACCCCCCAAAATGTTAGCGAGTTCCGGATCTCTATCATAATCCTTCTCTGGCCTACCTGTATATGGTCCTTGATCTGAATATCCAGCATCATCATCTTCACCTTCTTGTGCTTCTTTTTCAACAGTGTCCTTTTCATCACTTCTAGCATACATACCTTGAGCCAAAGACCCACCTTCGCCATCACCCTGGAGCTCCAAATCTTCCTTAATGACGTCTATATTGAAGTCCATACCATTCAAATTCTTTGGCTGACTACTAGCACTACATAAGGATGTCCTTCTCCTGGCATTTTTTGGGATTATCCGGAGAGCCATTGAAGATGGCACAAAGTGATTGTTGTCATGAGAAAAAGGTTTTGAGCATGTAATGGTGGTGCAATAAGGAGGGAAAGCAAAAGGGTGCAAGACAATCATGGATTGTATGAGAAATTTGTAATGGAAAGTATGTTGTCTGTCAGCTCTATTAACCTGCTGCACCATAATGTTACCAGAAGTGAATATATAACACAAATTCCAAGTAGCCCCAATTTTCCCAGCCCAATATAACCACCAATAAATTTTCAATTTGAACCTCTATTAACCAGAACCATAATGTTACCAGAAATGTATAACAGTAACAAAAACTCCCAGTAAGTAAGGTCAACTACACGGATCACACAACATTCTTCTGGCACACACTTAAAAGACCAAATCTTTAGAGAGATTATTTATCATGAAATCCCTGTTAACAGCTGTAACACAAATTTCAAGTACTTCCAATTTGCCTACCTCAGTATAAACACCAATAAGTTTTCAATCTAAACAAGAAAATGCTTGAATTCAAAGGAAACCATTTTTGTTTGGTCCATTAGAATTAATCCAGCGTAGTTTTCAATTGTGCACCAGACAACTAGTAAAATAAAAATAACTACATGTACCCAAAATAAAAATTAGAAATAACCACCAACAAAGTTGTGAAATTTAAAATAAATAAGAACAATAGAGACAGCGTTCCAGAACCTCTTGAAGAAGTTTTCTAGCGTTAGCTAATACAACCTCGTCTTGCAGAGTATAAGCCCCACGATTTAGAAGATACGAAAAGATAAAGGGTGATGAAAAAATACAAGCTTTTTGAGGAAAACGCGAAGAGTGAGCAAAAGGGTGAAAGATAAATGAAAGTCTTATCCAGAGAGAACTCACCAAGTTGGTAGTTTTGGACACTCTCACTCGGTGCTCAGTGCAGCAGATGAAAGGAAGGACAAGGTGGCTACTTCCTACACCTGACTCAAACAGAAGTTTTGTTAAGAGATAACACAAAGTTCTTCCTAAGAAATCAAAAAAATAAATATTTTTTTTAACTTTCTTTCATAAACTCTTTTGTTGGTGGGAGTTCCCAAACAACAACCAAGTTTGAAATATCTTGTTTTTCATCCAGGGAATTTCTTTTTCACCGCATAATTTTCTTGTGCACTCTTGTCAATATAAAAAATCTCATTTTAAACTCTGTAATCTAAAAACATTTTTTTTATGAAAAAAGAAATTGTTCAAGAAATCCAACAAAACTTTTAATTTTTGTAAATTGCATATTCTGAATTCTTTTTAGAGTGCAAAATAAAGAATTTATATTTATTGCATAATTTAAAAGTTATATTTTGCATAAAAAAATTTAAATTATACAATTCAAAAGTTTTTTTTTCTGAGTTGTATAATTCAAAAATCATTTTTCATATAAAAAAAGTTTTCAGAATATGTATTTTTAGAATTTTTTAGTACAATTTATAATTTTTAACTTTTTCTTGACGTGTAATCCGAAAGTGTTTTGCAGAGTCTAAAATCTTTCATATGTAAAAAATGGCTTCTCAATTATTCAATTTGAAGTATATAATCCAACCTCATGACACAATAACACAGAGAACTGGAAAAGAGTAGTTTCATCTTTTAACCACCGAAGGGGTGCACGTCTAGGGTTTAGAAAGAAAGAAATGGTCTTTCACTACTCTAGTTTTGTACTAAAATTTTAGTAATTTATCAAACAAAAATAAATAAAATCTCGATTTATCAGTAATATTACTTTCAATCCAAAATTTTAAAATATTAAATCTTTTACTTTTTTAATATAAAATTTATACTTACATTTAATATTGTCAAAATTTAATAGAGTGCAGAAAGCATTTGATGTTGACTTACATTTAATATTGTCAAAATTTAATAGAGTGAAGAAAGCATTTGATGAGGTGCTGGGAGCAATTGCCCTAAATTTAATTTTATATGTTTTTTCTGCATTCCAATACCCTCATCCTATCCCTCTATAAATTTTGAAAATATCAAAATTATCCCAATGAAAATAACTAAAATGACCTTCTGTTTTTTAAAAAAAATTGTAAACCGGATGGCGATCATCTAATTCATTTGCAAATGTGAATCAGATGGCCCCCATCCGGTTTACATTTAGGGCATCTGATTCATATGAAGTTCATATTTTCTGATACAGATTCACTGTCGATGGCAACTCAATCATCAAATTAACTACCTTAATCATCAATATCACTCACAAATTGCTAATAAAAATAATTTTTTTGTTTACTTTTCACTTGTTTAAAGCTTTAATTCAGATTGAAGCAAATACGCAGCTTTTCCTCCCATATCTGCGATGCGAATGTTGCAGACTCTCATCCACACGCACATATCACTTTTGTTGATGATAAAGGTGAAAACCAGATATAATGACTGAAACAAATGTTACAGTAAAGCAGTGAATAAGATGCAAGCAAAGGAAGAATGAAGCCAATGAAGTGATAAAAATGGTTAAGGAGGTAAATGGGGATAAAGAATATTTTAGTTTTTTATCATTTATCATTTAAGGATATTTGTATTTTCCGCTTAACTATGAGGTGCAGGACGAGAGTACGGAGGTGGAGGAAGAATTCGTCTAATTTGTAACTAGAAATGGAGTGATTCTTCCTGCACCTCCATGACGACTTCCTGCACCTCCATAGTTTTTCAAAATTCCCATTTTGGACATAATGAAAAGACCAAAATGTCCTTGCCTGCAATCCATGGTGTAAAAATTTTGAAACACATTACGAGTTCTACAACCCGCAATGTAAAAAATTTTGAAACACATTGCGGGTTGTACAACCCGCAATTCAAAAAAATTTCAAAAATGAATTGCGGGTTGTACAACCCGCAATGTGTTTCAAAATTTTTTACATTGCGGGTTGTAGAACCCGCAATGCGTTTTTTAAAATTTTTACATTGCGGGTTGTACATCCCGCAATACATTTTAAAAAAAATTTGTATTTTTACATTGCGGGTTGTACAACCCGCAATACATTTAAAAAAAAAATTGTAACCCGCAATATATTTATAAATTGTTTTGTTTTGCAAGTTGTACAACTAGCAATTTGCTATGGTGTAGTGGTTATTACCTTAATCTTACGCATAATTTTACTTTTTCTTATAATAAAAAGGATATTTTAATCTTTTCATTATGTCCGGTGGATTCAGTTGGGCCCATAGTTGTCATATTTTTATTCAAGTGAAAAATTTGTATGTTTATTAAAAAAAACTTAAACCAACTTTCGGTGCAGTAAGGTATAATTTTTATTTTGTAAAAGTTTAATTATATATTTGTATACTGAGGAAACTAAGGAGATCAAAAAAGGGAATTTAAGTTAAAAGAAAAAGGGAATTTAAGTTAAAAACATTTATGTCGTAAGATCATATTTGTTGGTATAACCTTTTTGTTAGACAAAAAATAAATTTCTAGAATACAAATTTTAATGGCATAATTTATTATATCAAGAATATGATGTAATGCGTTTACACTTGACAAAGCTACCTATTAACATTACACATTAAGTTTTTCACAGAGACTCAAATTTTTGTACATATTGATAATTTTTTTCGTTCAATAAAGTTTATATCGACGGGACTGACATTTTTTCGGGTTTGTAAGCTTTACTTTTCTTTTCTTTTCACTTTATTCAATTATTTTTATTCACTATATAAAAGATTAAAATTTGAGCATAAATTCTGGAATTCTAAAATGTAGGGAATAAGTTCACATAAAAAATAATTTAAGAATTGGGAACAGTCATCATTTAATCTTAAAATTAATTATTGAAAATATTGTTAATAGACTTGGTTTTTGTGTTTAAAAAACATTTTTTCTAGTATTAACCAAACCAGAAAGGTGGTGTTCTTTTTAAGAATGGAAAAGTTTAAGGTTTGAACGGTTTGTGAGTGTGATGTTGACACGTCCATATTCCAGTTAAGCAAGGCAAAACCATGAAATCCTCACATTCATTCATACGCAAAACCCATTTCCCGTTTTTCATTTCACTGACTTCACTTCTTCTTCAAGCCACCTCCATGGCATCTTCATTCAGTTTGACTTGGGAGCCCTTGGAATCCGCTCCATCTCCATTATTCTACTTCATCACCGCTTATCTCCCACATGGAACCTCCGCTTCGCACTATCACCTTAATTGCTCTTCCCTTTGCGTGTTCTTCAAAAAGGTTGAACTTTTATTTGGTGAGTGCGGGTTTTCCATTCCCCCTGGAAGTTTTCTCACTTTTTCTCGAGGTGGATACTCGTCATTCAGTTCAAGATTGAATCTTTGTGGATGATCTCACTCCGGACATTCTGTCTAAGATAGTTATCCTGTGCACAAGTGAGAACCCCACTTTTGTTTTCTTCTGGGGGTTTTGAATTTTCCCCGTTTTTGCTGTTGTTTTCGTTTTGTATCATGATTTTTGTTGCTTTGGTGCCCACTTGTTTGCTGAATGGCCGGTTTCATTTCATCACGGTCTTTGTTCATAACTGTGGTGGTGACTGTTTTATTGGAAATTGAGAATTGCATGGGGCATTGTATGGTTTAAGGTTGAAATCCTTTTTATAGTTATGAAATTAATTTATGTTGGAAAATCAAATGACTCTTCTAGTTGATGGACTTCATTGTTGATGGAAATATTTTCAAGTAATCCCCCCATAATCAACTCTTAAAAGTTTATTTAAACTTTGTTTATAATATAGATATTGTGTTTAGAGAGTGAAACACCTTCAAATCATCTTTCAAGGTTTTCATTCTCTTGTAGGGTTTCTCAGCATGTTATTATAGTTTTTTTTTTTTTATGTTTTTGTGGAATTTGTGATTTTCTCGTTCTTCTACTGGAGAATTTACATAATGTGTAACTGTTCCATCTTGTCTGACTTCTTTTTGTGACATTTTTCCCTATGTTCAGGTTAATGATATGTCGTCTGATTTTAAGTTAGACATTTATCAGCATGACCCTGAAGAACCAGAGTCAGGCAGCGCCATATTATCAGAGAAGTTACTAGATGAAAGGGCTAATGCCATCCACACAGTTCCCAAGCAAGGAAACATGTCAATCAATAACTTTGCTACAAACGCAGAACGCAGAGCTTGGAATCATAGGTGTGAAATAAATCTCTATGCATTCCTGCATTTTCCTTTATTTGCTTTGTTTCTACTATGTCACGGTAAATTTCGCTCACAAGATTTCATGTTCGTATTAATTGTTTATAATTCATTTCACTCAATTGTTCCATGATATATGATCTGGTTTTTGGGTGGTTGAAAGTTCTTGTTTAAATTTTGGAATTTTAGGTGCATGTTTAACCTTGTATACCATGATTATTGATTTCTTAAATGGTAGTAGTGCTTAAGTAATATGTGGAACACGTTCACTTTTACGAGCAGATTTCTTCTGAAAGCAAATAAGGCTACAATCAGTGATAATGTCAGTCTTGATGCGGAGGAAAGACATCATTTGCTTGGATCAGCCAAGAAGTCTGGACCTCTTATATCTGGAACAGCTTATTGCATTTCTTCTTGGTCCATGATAATGCTGAACAAAATTGTTCTATCAGGTTACAATTTCGATGCGGGAGTATCATTGATGTTTTATCAAGTAAGTTAGTCTTTGTCCTTCTTTTTGCTCTATGAGAGTGTGAAATGATGGCAAGAGGTTCTAAATTTCTTATCAGATTATAATAGTCTCAGTGCTTCTTGCCTAACTTCTTTCCTGGAGCCTATAGTAAATGAAAAATCTACCATTATGTGATCGTTATTCTTCCTTATACTTCGCAGAACTTTATCAGTACTCTGGTTGTTGTTCTGTTGGCTCTCTCTGGTAGGGTTGCAGTTGAAAAGCTTAGCTGGAGGCTGATCAGGGCCTGGATCCCTGTCAATGTGGTCTTTATTGGCATGCTTGTCTCAGGCATGTATAGGTATTTTCTTTGTTAACACCAACGCATGTTGAACCTGATTAGTGAGACAATTTTGAAAGGACCAGCACTACCTTGCTGTTACTCCACTGCTCAGTGTGTTAGTCAATGATCTGAGTCTTGTGCTGCTCCTATATACACTTATGTCTTCTATACCATTTTTCTTTTTCAGTTTGAAATACATAAATGTTGCCATGGTGACAATTCTCAAGAACATGACAAATATCTTAACGGCAATTGGAGAATTATATTTATTTCGGAAACGTCAGACTCCCAAAGTTTGGACCGCAATGTTTTTGATGGTAAATGGCATTCTTAGATCATACTTGTTTGTGTGCTGTTATTTTCAGACAATTTGAGTTTAGTTACAGGTCATGACAATGTGTTCAATAACATCTATTGTCTCCATATTTAAATCTTGGATGACTAAATCATCTTGTATTCTTGTTATATGAAAATTTCATGCACTTCTAGCAGTAAAGTTAAAATAATTGTAAGTTTTAGTTTAATCAAGGTGAAACTGGGTATTTCATGATGCAAATGCAACAATCCTTGGTAATGCAATATGTTTGAAACCTCTCTTCGTTCTGACATTGTATAACGTTTGCTGCTTCATCATCTCAGAAATCATGGAAAAGAAAATGCTGATAGTCTCATTTATTCGTCAAGTTGTATGATTGTATCTTCCTATAAGAAAATCTTGAATAATCTATGTTATTTACTAAATTTCTTATATGTCATATTAGTTATTGCTCTCTTTAGTCTCTGAAGTATTTTATGCCTCTCTATACAAAATTCATACAGATTATCTCTGCTGTCAGTGGTGGTATTACAGATCTCTCCTTTGATAAAGTTGGTTATACCTGGCAGATTATCAACTGTGTTCTTACTGCAAGTTATTCAGTATGTGTACTTATCCTTTGTTTGATGTCTATGTTCTTTAAAGAGACTTCTGATAATTTAATGCTAGGTTGATGATTTTGAGAATGAGAACCTTCCTTTGGATCAAATTTCAGTTATGTTCAGTCCAAGCTTTGATTAACTGTTTTCCTTTTTTGTGGCAGCTTACCCTTAGGTGGGTTATGGATGAAGCAAAAAAGTCAACAAAATCCGGATCTCTTAAAGAGGTGTCAATGGTGTTGCTGAACAATTTATTGTCTTTACCTTTTGCCATCATCTTGATTTTGCTTTTGGGCGAGTGGCATTATGTAATACATGCGTGAGTGAATGTGTTTCTCTTCTTCAGAATTCAATTATCCCTTTTGCCTCCTCACATTGTTTTCGTCTCGATTTCCAGCGACGTGGTTAAACTACCGATGTTTTGGGTGGTTGCAACAGCCAGTGGACTGCTTGGACTCTCCATCAGCTTTACCTCAATGTGGTTCTTGCATCAAACTGGCCCTACAACTTATAGGTATTTTGTGTTAGAAATTCAATAATACATAGATGTAGCCTTGCCAAATGCACAGGAATATGTTTAGTGATTTCTTATGGATAAAATCTGGGGACAGAAAAGGATGCCAAAGATTTCAGTGAACAAACTTAAATCTCTAGCATTTTACCAAATTTTACTGTTTCAGATGTTTATTTTGATTTGAGTTCTGTCTAATGAGTTCTGTGTTTTACAGTCTTGTAGGCTCCTTGAACAAGATTCCAATCTCTATTGCTGGCATTTTAGTGTTCAAAGTTCCTCTCAGTGTATCAAATTTATTCAGCATTTTGTTTGGTAATTCATTAAGAATCACTTCACTTTTTATTTGGTGATGACTCCTTCCTTTTAATCTTACTGAAACAAAAATTTCACTCTATTTTCAGGTCTTTTTGCTGGTGTACTCTTTGCAAGAGCCAAGATATCTTCATAACATTAAACCTTACAAGGTACAATAACCTATGAAGTGTGAGAATTAATACATATATGATAACTATATAGATTTTTATTAAGTTGTTGCAAATTCAACTCTTGATATAGCCCTAAATATGGAATAATTATCTGATACACTTTCAAGGAAAGTATCAGCGATCTAATTCACCTGCCATGTTATTTCTTTTTATAGTCATACTCGAAATTATACACAGAAATTGTAGCACCAATGTAATACTTGAGTTTTTGTTTGGCTCTGTTAATTCAGTAAAAGATTTTGTAATTTGTTCCTGATTATTTGATATATTATTCTTATTCTTGTTCTTGAAGTAATGATCTGATGCTATTCTTTGATGTAAATAAATTGTTTGTGAAATAAAATAATGGACGGTCCAATTGAAGGAAAAAACGATTAATTAGATTTTTCTATTGAAGCAAATCTACCATAATTGTTTAATTATTGCAACTGATTATATAAATCCACAATCCACTTTTTCATCAACAGTTTGGTGGGAAATTTTATGAAAATGATATTATTTCATATTTGATTGTAAACATGATTGAATATTGTTATAATATATTATAATTAAAATTAGTTTTATTTTGATAAATTTGTTGAAAACTTATTTTAGGATAATTAATCTTATTTTGATATAACAAAATATAGTTTTTTTGAATAAAAAAGCTATGAAAAAGGGTATATATGAAGTCAAAAGAGAAGAAAAAAATGTTGAAAATTTTCAGAGTAAATTAAAGCTAAGTGTGAGGAAAAATAAATAAATCTCGTCTCATTTCGTCTCCATAAATTAGGTTTGTAGTTTACAATTGATTGAGGTGTTAGGATAGCAATATACTTGACATTTTATATATTATGAGAGTGATAGAAAAAATTATGAGTGTAGGAATAAAAACTCCCAAACACCTCCTAAAATAATGGAGCAACAACATATTCTGCATCCTAATAATTATGTAAATTTAAAATAAATGTTTTTTAAAAAATCACTTATTTAAGAAATAGATATAATTTGATTGTTAAGGAATCGAGAATTGATTTTTTAAATAAAACGTATTAAACAATAATATAAAAAACAATTGTTAAAAGAGATTTTTTCAGTCATATCTGTCATAAGTTTCACCGCGTGTTTGAGAACAAGTTCTTTTTAACATGGTAGATGTTATTCAACTTCGATCTTCAAGCAATTCTGACAATTTATTTTGTGTGGTCTTTAATGTGATTTTTGCATTATGTGTATTGTAAAAAATAAAAAATTATCCATAAGACAAATTCATCAAAAATATTTAAAATCCTTTGGTAAATAAATTAATTGTATATAAATTGGTAATTATTGATAAATATCTGAGTCCGTCGGTAATTGTTGACGAATTTAGAATGAATATGTCAATAAATCTGTTAGATAAATTTAGCTACGAATAATATCTGTAGATAAAATTATCAATAATAATATTTTATACACAAATAAAATTTTATCTGATAAAATTCTATAGATAAGTAGTGGTGGACTTTAGGAACCAAACACACATTTACACTAACTATACATCTTTTTATACATATGGTAAATGTTTTATTTTTTTTTTAGCATTTATTTTTTAGTTGATGCTTTCAATGATCAACAATATTAATTCAACTATTAGTTAATACAGGGTTTTGGTGTATATAATACTTCTCCCAATTATCTATCTAGGCTTTTTTTTTTTTTTTTTTTTTTTGTTTTTTTTTTTTTTTTTTTTTTTTTTTTCATTTTGGTATACTTTTCAATTTTAATTCTCAAAATGGGTAGAAGAAAAATTATTTATCAAAATGGATAAATTCTGCCAGCTAAATAGGCATAATTTCAAACTGGTCAAAATAAAATTGACATGCTGGCAATTTTAATGATTAATTAAAATCATTTCTCTCTATGCAATCATTTTTTAATTATTTGATATTATGATTGTTAAGTTTAACAATTAATAAAAAAATAATAATCATTATATAATAATAATTAACAAATAATTTTTTAATTATTTAGCACTATATTTATTACTTTAACAATTCACAAAAAAATTAATAATAATAATTAACAAAACTGTAATAAAAAAATTAAGACATATAAATTTATTTTAAATTAAAACAAAATAACATAATGATAATAATAATAAGAATAATTCATATGAATTTAATAATAATAATTATTATTATTAAATTAAAATAAAATAACATAATAATAATAATTAATAATAATAAGTGAATTCAATAATAATAATTATTTTTTAAATTAAATTTGTATGAAATTATTCTTATTATTATTATTTAAATTAAATTCATGTGAATTTAATTAAAATTATTCTTATTATTATTATCATTATGCTATTTTATTTTAATTTAAAATAAATTTGTATCTCTTAATATTCATGTTATAGTTTTGTTAATTATTATTATATAATTATTATTTATTTTGTTAATTGTTAAACTTAAGAATCATAGTATTAAATAATTAAAAAATGATTGAAAAGGGAGAAATAATTTTAATTAATGTCATTAATTGAAATCGTCAGTATGTCATTTTTATTTTGACCAGTTTAAAATTATGTCTATTAGAATTTGTCTATTTTGATAAATAAATTTTTTTCTATCTATTTTAAAAATTAAAATTGAAAAATACACAAAAAATGGGAAAAAAAATCTATCTATTTATGAAACAACTTTGAATTTTGAAATATTTATAAAAATTAGGTTGGGGAGTAAAGTTAGAAGATCACATGATACAATTCATAGTTTTTTCCTTTGCCAAACCTCCAAACTTTCAAAGAGTATCTAAAAGTCTTAAACAACCTTTCCTCTTTCTGCTCCAGTTAGAAAAGGGCTTCATTTTCTTTAACCGATGTCATAAAAATTATATAAGAAAAAATAAATAAGTGTTTCAATATAAGTTCACACGACTAAATTTCCACTAATCAAAGTTTAATTAGATACCAATTGTTCAAGATAAAAAAAAATAAAAAATAGTTGTTGGTGTTAGGTGGTGAAATTTACTTTTTGTGTTAGTGCTTTTTAGATCCAATTATTTATCTGAACCAGTAACAAAGCTTGTCGTCTAGAAAACATAATTGTATATTTAATATTCGAATTCGAGGCATTTAATTAAATTAAAAAAGTTTTATATTAGTTGATAATATACTTGATATTTAATAATTTACAATGTCTAATTATTTGAAAAAAGCAAAAGAAAAAACGGGGAGATAACGTTCATTACAAAGGATGTGTATTACTAGTAATTGACATATAAATGCACTTACCAAACCTTAGAAAACTCTTCTATAGATACACAAAAATAATCTTTCTTCTTAAAACAAGAAGAAAACCAAACATTCACGTTGCGTTTTAAAATCAACGTTTTAATAATAGCTTTGTTTTTGTATAAGTTGTTGAGAAAGCAAATCAAACCTAAATGTTCTTCATATAGCAAAAAAACTTGGAAGTCCTTACAAATACGCCAACACGTGCATGCTTCAAACTCAGTTTCAATTATGGCCTGATTCTACTAGTTGACATAACAAATCAAACCAAAGTGTTTTCCTTATGATAACAAACTAACAAGTTATTCCAAACAAAAAAAATGGAAAATTAGTGCGTCTTGTCCTGCATGAAAATCGCTTTTTAAGTTTTAGAAGTTAGGAATCATTCAAAACCTAAGAAACAAACAAACCACAAAACGTTAGTTAAATAAGAATTAAAAACTATTCTAGCCATTGGGGTCTCTTCTTCCAGAAGAGCTGCTAAAGCAAAACCTGAAATTTTTCACAAAATTCACTTTAGAAAAGCAATGCAGATACCACCAAACAAATGCTGTTCTCACTTACACTTTTTCACATTTTTTTTCTAGCCAATAACCAATAATTGATACCGATATCTAATTAATATATGAATATTTTTAATAGATATATTTTTTTCACACACATAGAAATTTAGAATTTGAATCTCGATCACGTTTACAAGGCAAAATTATCACTCAATTATACCCCATGTACACTATATTCATTATCAACCATTTTATTCAACATTTTTCTCTCTTATCTTCTTATTTCTCTCTTTTAGTAACGTAGAAAGTGTTGTGAAAATTTTAAATGCAAATAACCTTTTTATATATCGATATACTAAGTTTTTACCACTAAGTAATTTTAGTGTATCTTAGGAAAATGGGTCCTAGTGTGATCTTATGGGAATCAGAATTAAGAAAATCATAAACCAAGAAGAACAAGGAAGCTCAAGTAACACAACCAAAAGGGATTCACCAAAAGTCTTAGATACACCACATTCAATTTCTATACTATAATGTGTCAATTTAATGCACAAAATTTCGTGCACAAGGGTCCAATAACCCATATTATGCAAAACCAAAAAAAACATGTCTTAGCTACAAAATACTTAACCAAATTAAAATTACAACCCACCATCATGACCGTTCGATCGATCAAGCTCACATAATCACCATCATCACAGCCATTCAATTCGTCACATCAGACACTATACACAATCACAAAGCAAGGAAGAACAGCCCTAGGATTAAACACCAACAACTCCTCCTCATCAAGCCGGGTGTAAGCCCCAGTCTCTGGCCTCGCCATTACCGAATCAAAACCACCGTCAGCCTTTTCGGCGTCGTCTGAATCGGATCCAACCCGACCCGCAATGACCCTACAAACGAGCATGGCCCGTTTAACACTCATAAAGCGGAATTCTCGTTCCACGTCATCTGGGATAGCCACGTGTGCTCGCCAGCTGGTGGACAGCGTGGCAATTCCATCGAGTTTCGGGGAAAACCCCGATTTAATAATTCCACAGATATTACAAAATTGCTGCGAACAAATTGAGGAATCCCCACTGTGTCCCAAGTCGCAGAGAAACGTGGAGCAGTGGAAGCGCATGAGCTCGTTGCCGTCGGCGATGCAGCGCTCGTCTCTGCGGCGCGTGAGGGCTCCGTGACGCGCCGCTTTGGATTTGACAGCCTCGCGGTACTCCTCGAACTTCGCGAGGATCTTCGGGCTGTTGTGGATCTTGAGGATGCGGGTTACGGTGGGGGAGGGTTTGGATTCGGGCCAACCCGATTTGAAGATTATCTGGACTATGTTGTGACCCGGGTCGGATCCGGATAGGTCCGAAACCGCGTGCTTGAGGGTTTGGTGGGTTTCCAAGAGGTGGGGTTTCTGGAAGATCTCACCGCACGCGGTGCAGGGGAAGATGTCGTTGCGGAGAGGGAAAAAGAGGTTGGTGTCGGCGGAGATGTCGGATTCGGGACACGACCCGGGTGGTTTTCTGTCCGGGTCGGGTTGTGTTAGTGAAACGAGGGAGTGTGCTGCGGCGGCGGAGACTGTGGTTGTGGAGGTGGTGGCGGTGGATTGAGGGGAGGATTGGGCGGTGGAGGTTTTGGGGGTTTTACAGGACTTAGTGGAGAGGAGGTGTTTGATGAAATGCCAAGAAGAGGACAGGGCTTTGTGGGTTTTGAATTTCGGGTGGGAAGGGGAGGAGGATTGGGATGAAGGTGAGATTTTGCGCTTCTTTGACGGCGGCGATTTTTTTCCTCCGGCGGTGGTGGTGGTGAAGATGAAGCAGCCTAGGTGGACCAAGAGGATGAGGAGATAGAGGAACTTGTTGAAGAAGGTGACAATGGATGATGCCATAAGTTGTAAGATCAGAAAAAGAATGAATCTTTTGTGGCCACTCTACCTAACTCTATGTGGGTTTTTGAGATTGTAAACAATGGTTGAGGCTAAGAAGGCATGGTGGTGGATGGTGCAATTGGGGTGGTGTTTGTGGATCATTTGATAGGAAGAAGATCAAGTAAGAGGGAGAAACATGAGTTGGGGTGAAGAAGGAAGGAAAGTGTAGAAAGGAAAAGAGAGAAAGAATGCAAAGGAAGGTTGATGGGGGAGAGGGGTATAGGGTGGGGGCATTAGAACAGAAGAAGAATAAAGATAAAGAGACTAAAAAGAGTAGGTGGAACGCAACTTCATAGCGTTAACTAAGCAAAGCAAGCATTGATCTCTGCTTCTTTGTTACTGTGGTGTACCCCAGAAAGAGATTATTATATGAGGGGTTTGGGTTGGGAATGTAAGTGCAATGGAAGAAGAAGAAGAAGCTAACGATAGTGTTGCTGTGTTGATGATGTGTAAGCTTTAACCGAAAGTAACGGTACGTGATTCAATCTATAATATATATACTTTGTTTGGTTTGCTAATTTGAGCTTCAATTCAGGGTGAAAAGTGATTCTGTGGTGGCACTGCTTCTACACGGTTAAGCAATTATTAAGCAAGAAGTTACCTCACATTTACCTTCTTCTGAGGAACAACCATTGACGCGGATGAGCAATTATGAAGTTTTAAATAATTAAATAAGCTAAAGACATAATTTACCCTCTGAATTAGATGTATTTTGTTATTGTGACTTATTATATCTTATGCACGATTTTTAAGTCTTACTATATTTTTCATTCCTTGAAAAATTACTTGCTTGCTTCCACTGGTTAATATTTCTAGTAATAGCAATTTTCAGTGCTTGGGTGTTTATGTAGTTTTACTCATTTATTTATTTTATGGTGAAGGATTTGATTTTCTTTAAATAAAGTTTAGAGTTTTTTTGTCCTTTAGTATTATGAATGTACTGTATATAAATTCATTCATTTTGATTTGAACTAATTAGCATTCAATACATATAATATAACCCTTGAGGATTTAGGACATTGTACATTTTTCTCCAAATATAATCGTATCTTAATTTAAGAAAATAAAAAAAAAACCCAATAACATGTTCTATTTTATGGATCCCTCATTGAATTGTTTAGGTTGGAATTAACTATTAATACACTCTCTCACTCAAGTACTTTACATAATTATAAAAAAAAAAAAAACTGTATTAGGGTTTAAAGTAGAGCAGGGCCACCTTCCAATAAGACACCCTTTATTCTGCAATGGAAATAAATTCTATAATAAATATGTCTGTAATGCTGGGGCACGTGAAATAAAATAATTAAAGATGTCCCATGTAGTACAATATACAAAATATGAACTATTTTCAAAGTACAACAGTTTTTTTTTTTCTATTTTGTATTTTCATTAATTATTGGCTTATGTCTTCCTATTTTTCCTATCACTGATTTTGTTCTCCCTGATTTTAATAATTCATCTTAATTGCTCAGATGAAATCTTTCACCTAAAGTTATCTGATAATTAATAGAAATGTAATAGAACTAATTGCGTATCATTAATAAAGAAAAATTAGCAAATAAAAGTTGTAAAAAATAATCAATTAAAAATAAAGGATAATTTAATAAAATGTAAAAAAAATCATTTTTTTATTTATTTTCCTTAGTAAATTTACATAATAGTGATAATTTACACCTTTGTTAATTAATGTTTTATTAATTAGTGGATGAAATCATGGGTTGAGAAACTTATAATTTTTATATTAAAAAATCATTCAGGTTAAATTTCAGTGATCAAAACTAGAAGAGAGATCAGATTATTTGATTTTGAATAGGTATTTGTAAACTTTTTTACCTAATTAACACCTTTTTAGTTTTTATTTTCCTTAATAGCATTTTTGGTTTTTTTATTTTCCATAATAACATCCTTTATTCTTTAATTTGTGAAATAGTATTTTTTGTTTTTTGCAATAATACTATTTTTTTAATAGTTATTAAAAATTGTGATTATTAGTTTATTAAAATTATGATAAAAATAACTAAATTCATATTTAAAAAATACAAAGAAAATAAAATTAAATATTTTATGGGTTTTTAAACTAATTAATTATTTATTTTATATTTTATAATAAATTTAAATTTGGCATAATAAATTATAATAATTTTGTGATTGTATTTTTATATTAAAATTGATATTGGAAGAAAAAATTATAATAAATTATAAAATTGTTATTTTAATTAAAATTTGTATTTTTAGTTTGTTTAAAAAATATATAAATAATTAATGGCAAAAATCAAATAAAAATTTGATAAAGATAAAATTTGATAAAGATAAAATTTGATTTTTGATAAAAGATAAATTTTGGTTTTTGATAAAGATAGAATTTGGTTTTTGATAGAGATAAAATTTGATATTTTATTAAAGATATCATTTGAATTTTTATAAAGATAAAATTTGATTTTCGATAAAGATGTAATTGAGTTTTTGATAAAGATAAAATTTGAGTTTTGATAAACATAGTTTCATTTCACACAAAATATTTTGTGTACCATTAACTAAACTATTTAGTGAATGTATGATTGTCATTTATTTTTCTCTTTATGTTCAATGTGTATTGCATCATTTCAATAATTGACAATTTTTAAGTAATAAACATATAATTTAAAAGCAATACATAATAAATTAAATTTTATTTAAAATTTTTAAACCATTTAATTAATATTTATTTGCAAAAGTAATTTAACAATTTTATTTTATTTTTACTATTAATTATTTAGATATATTTTTAACAAATGAAAAATACAAATTTTATAATTTATTATAATTTTTTCTTCCAATATCAATTTTTAATGCAAAAATAAAACTATTAAATTATTATAATAAAATACAACCACAAAATCATAAAAAAAAATAATCATAATTAATGTACTAACAGTATATTAATTAAAAAAAATAAAAGAGTGTTATTTAAGAAATTAAAAAAATAAAAAATACTATCAAGAAAAATAAAAAATAAAAAATAAAAACTGTTATTAAAAAAAATAAAAACTAAAAAGATATTAATTAGGTAAAGAAGTCTCAGTATATTCCGAATAAGGGTATAAAACAAAACTTATGAAACACACTATAAAAGTAACAAGGAATGTTAAAACTTAAGACAAAGTAATTTTAAACTAAAGAAAAACAAGAATATTATGAAACATGGCAAGACGTGGAAGACAATGATGTCAGAATAGCTGGACAAGAAATCATACTTGGCATGTGAAGATTATTAGAAGGTGCTTAAGATTTTGATGCATCAAATCCAGATACTTAACCTAGCTAGCATCTTAAGGCATTACAATTTTGTCACTTAATAATATAATATAGTTTCCATCATATCACACCAATGTCAGTATCTCACGTGGAGACTTCCCCATTATCTGTTCATCCACTTTGATGACAATTTTCTATCACAGAGTATAAAGTATACAATTTTTTATATTTTATTATTTTTTAATTTTTCTATCGATCTATTAATAATATATATACAAAAGTTGACCTCGTCATTGTATCACAAATTCTTACAAAAATATTGCTTCATTACAGACATGTAACTTTAGAATAAGTAAATATTGAAAACATGATAATGAAAATATACAAGAAACTGAGAGATAAAATGATAATAAAGTGGGCAGGCAAATAAACCATTCAAAAAAGACTTTGACAGTAATAGTATCAATTTGTCAAAGTTATTATAGGAGGTGTAAGACAGCTGCAATGAAATAACAATTTACATGTAATCCATTTGTGAAAGAGAATCCAAAGTGAAGCACTTAGCTTGTCTACTTCTTTATGTAATTTTCCTTTTAAAGATTCGAGCAGGTACACACATGACTTTGTCTCTTAATGCCCATTTTCTGATTTGAGTGTTTAACTTGTCTCCTTTAAAGTTGTTTAAGTTATTTTGGGATTGTAATAAATAAAGCTAAATCCTGTTACAATGTATTTATACTGATATACACACACTTGCATGGTTCTTGTATATTGAGATTTGTAGTGTGCAGTGTCCTTGGCACACAGACAAATGCTCCTGTCCTTTGAGGCACGTGAGAGTGATAAGCCATTTTGTCAGTAACTAGAAGGCAACTATTTATTGCTTTTAAGGTTTTATGTCTTTACCTTAAATTTTAGTGCCTTATGTACTCAGGGAGAGGGAATGAAACCAAATCAATGAGCCAATTTCATTTATTGAATTTGATTCCATTTTGATCCTAATCCATTCTTTCATGTGAATAGCAATGAGAAGTGAGATTCAAAAGTGCTGGCTAGAGAGATATAAAGTCAAAAATGGCTGTTAGTTTGGAAATAGCAAAATGTTTAAACCACTTCTGAAGCAGTTCTCTCTGTAAGGACTAGTTGTAGAAACTGGTAATAACACATTGAATGAAAACTTCATCATATAGTTTTGTTCACATATGGCTCCAATAATGTCTAAGAACCCTTGTCCTCATTCTCAATCTCCTATTCTACAAAAGCAGCATGTGATTGGGAATACAAAAGAATGCATGATTTCAATTACACATTTTGTTTGTTTGTGAAACTTCTTGTAGTTATTGTATGATAATCTATTTTACTATAACACTTTTAATGCATATTTTCATAGTCCATTGTGTTCTAATACTAAAGTTTAATATATTTTACGAGGCTTCCGATAAGAAGATCAACAATCTAAATCAATATATGCACAAGTTACAAGGCACAATCATCGGACGTTACCTCATGCTACATTTTCTCTTCTGCTCAAGAAACGTGAGTTTACAGTTAAAACAATCAGATCCTAAGCATGTGAAGTACACAAAAAATCATAAAGTTGAAAGAAGCATGACACACCCTGTGCCTGTGATTATAGTACGAGGGATGCGTTTCTAATTTTTAGTGACGCATCTTGGAATTTGATTCACGAACAAACTTGTAACTTAAGCATCAATTTTTATTTTTTGGCTCAATAACTTAAGCATGACTCAGAGTGCTAAGTTTTTTTCTCTCTATTTATTAGAACCAATACAGGCAGAATCTAAACGCGCGTTAAAGGTAAGTAAGTACTTGACATAATGATGGTGTGACCTGTTGGATGTAATGGACATGCTTCATTTGAACCCTCAAAGGCACACAAGATAGAGATTGTAATAACTATTTGGCCACAGTATGAAGTGATCATCATTCTATTTTAAACCAGGAGAAATGGGGATTTTGAAAAAAATAGAATCAAACTGTTACTCATAGTGATGGTCAATCATTAATAGTTGTTTGGTAAGTTTATCTGATTAAGTGAGAGTAATTTTTGGTCATAAACTAGCTTTTAGAAGAGTTGTATCTAAACTCAAATTGTAAGATTTATTTATATTTAACATGAATTTGCTTAATAGAAACTTAAGAATACACATTGAAAGATGTGTGAGGATTAGTAGGGTGTGTGATACAAGCAAATGATGGAAGGGTGAAGTTTTTATTTTACTGAAAGATTCTCAATTTGGTCATTTTTAAAATAAAAGATGAAATTACTCCTCATATAAGTCAAGTCCTCAACCAGTGACCTTGTAAAGCTTGTAATAATTGTTGGGTATGTATGTTTCATTGAGAATGCCCCAGTTGTGTTTTTCATTATGAAAGTGGGGTCTAGGCAAACAAGGATTTCCATGTGGGCCACATGATATCATCTAAATTTTGTAGCTTTGTACTGGTGTGGGTCCAGATAATTTTCTCTTTACTTAAAGTTGATCTAGAAATTTCCCTTGTTTATTGAAGCATGCTCACCTGATGAAGGATATTTATGCCTTGGTGTGGCATGGCCATTGTATTTTGATGCTTATTCAAGACTCTTGATTGCAGTATTTGACTTTCATTTTGGTGGAATTGGTAACAGCAGTCAATAATCCAAGGCTTAAAAACGGTAATTTTGCTTAGGTAGAGATAGAGAGTATATAGGCTTTTTGACAATTATTGCTCTATGTCCAAGTAGAATACAAAGAACAAGTGGAATAATATGTTTTCTGATAAACACTAGCATATCCTTAGTTGAAAAATGAGTTCATAGAATCCTACACTTTTCTCAAAAATTTTGATATACATGAGTTGTAGTCCTTTTTTTTTATTAATCATCATAGTTAATCTATATGTACACACACAACGCTAGATATGGTATTTCTGGTGTGAGAGATTGTTTTGGCAAAGACTGTTTGTTGTTTCTTTTTTATAAAATAATTTCCTTCAATAATCTTGGCCATTTATGTATGAGATGTGAGATTAATTTTGAGTTCTAAGTGGATCCAAGCTATTTCCATTCAATGAGTTTTGAATTTTACCTTAGTGACTACTTCTGTCAGTCTAATTTTGTTATACAATTATTGTGAGTTGATAGAAGTTCAACTTCTTATAGACCATTTCTAAGGGTTAATTTGAGGAATGCAGAAACAAATTTTCACAGAATCATGCCGCTTCAAAATGGCTGGAGCCTAATCCTAAAATATTAAAATGAGATTAAAGTAGCAGCACCTACCAAAACACCAAACTAGAATCTCAATTTTTGTAGGGCATGTTTAAAAGTATAATATCAATAGATAGCTATATATATTGTTCATTCTTAAGACAGTTCAGATTAGAGTAGTTAGGTTAGGTGGACACTAATTTCATCTATTGGACTAAACTAAAGAATACAAGCATGCAATATCCAATTATTGATTTGGACTTTATTAGAATAATGCAAATTTTCTTGTTACTTGTTTTGGCCAATTTTCACTGTCAAGTTTTCATTCTGGTTTGTCTGCAAGTTTATAAGACATATACATACATATATATACATATTTACATATATACACTCACACATCTATATATATGTATGTATGTATTGATGGAAGGAAACTATATATATGTATGTATGTATTGATGGAAGGAAACTGAGATTCAGTCTGAAGCTTTAAACCAATCGTGCCTCTGACTTTGACCACATGGTTGACTGAAGAATGGCAGGTAAAAAGGGTCTGAAACAAAAAAGTGAAAAAAAAGGGTCTGAACAAGAAAGGAAGAGTCCATTATATAGGCACTTTAAAAGAGCTTTGTTAAATTGGTTCTCTCTAATGGCCTTTAAGGACAGCACAATAAAGCTTTTCCTTTCTTTTTGGTTCCTAGACTAAGAGAAAGCTGCCGACAATGTGGTCAATAAGGTTTATGGCATATGATGCAACCACTTTCATTTTCCTAGCAAGTACCTTACTTATTTTTGTTTTAAAGTAGAAGAAGCATAACTATTTTATCAGAATGTTGCTATTGATTGCACTGTCTAACAGCTTAACAATGAAAAAATAATCTCCAAACAACCTCCAAAATCTTCCATGGTGATTCTCTTGGTTAGGGGTTATGTTGTGACACTTTAACATCTAAGTTTTAAAGTAATTGATCTTGTACTAATATGATGTCTTTATTAGAGTATTTATGACTAAGTGCAAGAATTTAATTCATAAAAGGGTAGCTTAAACTTTTAAAGAATTAAGAATATAACATCCTACTTAAACTTTTAAATAAACCAACCATAGATTCCTTCTAGATATAAGTGGGAACTTGACACCACACTAAGAAAAAGCAAGTTGAGCATAAAATGAAGTTAATTTTACCACACAATACTTCCACAGGATCATATCCAGACACTTGATCTCTGTGAGTGTATATATAAACACACTAGAATAATGAAATATAAACCAAGCTCATAATTTCTATAATAAGGAATAGAAAAATGTCTCATCAACACTTGTGTCCCCATCTTAAGTGTCTTTATTCACACCACTAATCAATAAAGGAAAGCTTGCTCTTATTTGTCTATCACTAAGCATGTTATCAAGCAGCTTTAATTGTTGCTTCAATCTTATTAATCACATTTCCCTTGTTATAAAGAAAGCTCCACTAAGGTCATACATAGAAATCTAATTAACTAGTTGCTTTGCATGTACAAAATCTGGTAGAGTATTCGTAAAATATACACCATAACTACTCTGTCTATGCTTTTAGTTTCATTTGTCTTCAGGCTTCACATTATTTTTATTATTCTGGTAACAGAGAGTTCACATGATTTTATGTCAATGATTGTGCATGGTCTATTGTGACCCGACCCCATCCATTTTGTGAAGGGTCCTCAAATTGAGAACATAGAGGGAAGTTGAATATTCATGGAACACTCTTTCCAAATGTGAAGGCGGTAAAACAAACATTAACAGTGATATGTGTTTTTCACAACTGCCCTACAATGAAATTGAATCTCATCTTCTTACTAGTGATGATTGGTTGCACTCATTGTTGGCATTTTCTGACAGAAGATGGCGAGAAACTGCACGAATTTGAGTAATTTAAATGCACTTCTAAGGCTAACAGTTGTGATGAATATGATGGCACTTAGCAACATGTAGACCCACAGGAGCTACAAATTCTTCTCATTTAGTAGATGATGATAATTTATATGGTATCAATATCAAAGAGTAGTCTTTTGTTTAGTTACAGTTGTCCATTTCAATGAACGAGTAATTAAGGAAGAGCAGTGTTTTAACTGAGTTTTTACGTGAATGAGTCTAGATTAAGTATCATAATTTCTTTAAGTATGTGATCATTAGTAAAATTGTAATTTTATCATATATTCTTTTGTGTCATTGTCGTAATTAGTAATGTGAACTTAGATATGCATTTCACTAGAGAAATTATGTTTTACTAACTACTTTTTTAGTCCTTAAATTGGTCGCAAACACATTTAATGACAAAAAAAATTATATAATACTAAAACTCTAATTGTAAAATAGTTAGCCATCAGTCTTTAATTCAATTACTAAATAGTCATCAAAATTAATTTTGGTTACTAATTAGTCTTTAAGAATTTGGTCACCTCAAAAATATAATAGACCAATTTGATGATCGAAAAATATGAATAATCTCAGATATTGGTAGCTAAAGATATTAGATTTTATTAATTTTAAAATAGTTTTTCATCTGTAATTCGGTTGTATATACAAAGTATATAGCAACGCATTGTATTCTATTACTTATAGGTCATATTTTTATTTAAATTAAAATATTTTTTTATGGCAAAATTGGTGGAAAAAAGCAGAAACATTTTGGTGACCAATAGTCGTTAAGAGTATATTTAGACTTGAAGAAGAATTTGAGGAGTGAAAAAAAAAATGAACTTGAGGTGAAAATAAGTATAAAGTAAAGTGTTTGGATAAAAATGACCGAAAATGAAAATTTTTTGAAAGTTTGTGAGTGATATAATAAATGTGATTGATAGTTTTATTTTTTTAATTAATAAAATTATAATTTTTTTCTTATGGTTAAAAATAATTTAAAATAAAATATAATTAATCTGTTGAGCGTGATTTATTAAATTTTATTTTAGATTGATGAAAATATAAAATTACAAATTTAATATAAAATTATAAATTTGCTCTTGGTTTCAAAATTAATTTGAAATATGATTAATTTGTTAAATATTACTTATTAATTTTTCTTAATTGATGAGGAAGATTAGAATTTTGTTATGGTGATTAAAACATTTTAAATAAAATATAATAAATTAAAAATCCCAAATCTAATAAATTAATTTTTTTCGTTGTGATAATACAAAACAGAAAAGTTAAATTGGATAAAAATTATATTGTTTAATTTTCTTCTAACTATTTAACTAATACGTCTACTAAAAAATATATTTAATTGATTAACATTTGAATGATTGATGAGAAAATTAATTTAAGAATAATATACAACTTAAATTCATCCACCAAATAGTAAAGAATCGAAAAAGTATGCATAAAATAGAATTCACATATATTTATCTTTAACATAAATAATATTAATGATAAACGAATTTATTATATTGTATCAATGACAAAGAAGAGTTCTAAAAACAAATTTAGCCTGTACAAATGAGTATAAACAAAATCTGAACCTAATCCCAACCTAATCCTTCCTAAATAAAAGAAACAAAAAATACACACACATAACAAACAAAAATTAAAGTGATTATGAATCATATTCACTATATCAACAAATTCAATTACAATACAATTAAAGTAAACATTTCTTATGTGAACAAGTCTACACCGTTTCATCATCATTATCTTGCTTCTTACCTGCAAAACTAAAAAAATATTCCCTTATCCTCACTAGTCATAATTTTGTTTATTGCATTTTTCAAAATACTAGAACCTTTTGTATCAAAAATGAATTTTATGACTTGCTCTTGTTATGAATCCCACCTATACTCTTTTTACATGAAAAATTAGTTAGAAAACAAAAATAGTAAAATAATAAAATAATACTTTAAACTCTTTTAATCATTTATCTCGAACTCCCAAGTTCATCAAATTTTTGCTTGATAACGTGTGGGATTATAGTGGAAGAATCATTGTTGATGTAAATATGTGTTCAAACATGCTCTCAACATGATAGATGGAAATAGTGACATATTAAAGAATAACAATCAAATTAAAATATACCTAGTATACTTTTTCTGAGCATGAAGCCAAAGTCTTTAATCAACGATATTGCCAGAGTTATACCTACGTGTAAGTGACCCCATAGTTGACTATGTAAAAGAGATAATAGAAAATAATTCTCTTACAAAATGTTCACCATATTGCTTCTGAAATGTAGGAAGTCAAGGTTCTTAACATATAAAACATGTAAACATAATGATTGTTTGATGAAAAAAAAAATTAAAGAATTGGTATTAGATTTTGATTTACTCAGAGAATGAGTTAAATATTCAAAACAAATAGGTTTTAGACATACTTAAAAACACATTATGTGAGAAAATAACTAATTATATTCTTGTGAAACACATAAAATTAAAGAGATTTTATACCATAACTTTTTCTTCGTTGTTTAACTTTTCCCTTTTGGATTTAAGTGAATGCTATTGTTTTTTCTTTTATGAAATATTTAATTCATATTTTTATAAGATTATTCTAAAATATTAAATAATAAAATATTATATAAAAAATATCATGTTTAAAGTTATAAATATATTGAGAACATATATTTTCTAACACAAAACACCTACAAACCAACTATGGTAAACAAAACAAAAATAGAAAATCACCGACAAATTATCAATATATTGTGAATATAATCTCTATTTCTCTTTCTCTAGAGAGATGTAGCTGAATGTTAAGAAGAGGAGATTCTATATAGATATTTTAGGTATATAATAAAGTGAGGTATGGTGGTAGAAAAAATGAGGAAGGAGTGAAGGAGACTTCTGCCTTACTATTAGGTTAGGGGGACAACATGGCCTATATATTAACTCATGTACAGTGTCTGAAAAAAGAATGGATTTCTTTCTCTATAATTTGCTTTATTTTTGGTGTTTTCCTTTTAAAAACTTATTTTCATTTATTAAGAAAAACAACTTATTTTGTTGTTAATTAAGCTCTAATTTTTTAATGATTTTAAGCTATAATTTTAAATCGTTGTTAAATTCTCTTTTCCTTTGTGAAATAAGAAAATCTTAAATCATTATTTCTTTTGATTTTTCATGCTGAGATTTATTTTTTATTTTTTTATCTTGCACATTTGTATCTCTTCAACGTGCCTAACTTGGAAATTTTATTTTATGATGAAAATTTTTAATATATAAAAAGATCAATTAAGGATGATTTTCAGTATCCCACTCCGAAGTTTATATTTTTCAGTGTTTTTGGAATATGAATCTGGGAACTTTTTATACATTCCAGAAAAATAGTGTTTTGAAAGCAATGAAGGTTTTAAAAGATTATTTTTATCACTAGAACAAAAGATTTTTGGAAAAAAAAAAAATGGAATTCTTTTCTTCCTACATCCCACTATTATAATTATAACACTACAGTCATTTTAAAATTATGGAGGTGAAGGTAGTATTATGGGTTGCAGGAAGCAAAAGCCTTTTTTATGTGCTGATTCTATCTTTTTGGGCCTATTGTTAGCCCAATTATTTTGACTCATCTTTTTTTTTTCTTTTCTAGGTTGATACAAAGAGAGGATAGAGAAAAAAAATAAAAAATAAAAAGAGAGATAAATTATGTTAATTTTTAAACCCTAAAAAAAAATCAAGGGAGTGAATATAGCGTAATCACGTTTTTATTACAACTTCAAGAAGATTTTAGGTTAAAATTTGATTGAAAAAAAGAATTTTTTCTGTTATAATATTTATTCTAAATAATAAAATTATTTTATGGTGGAAATAGTTGCATTTCTCTTCCTTTTTAGATAAAATGTTTGAGTATCTACTTTAATAATTTTCTATTGATATGTTAAAGGTTTTAGATAATCGCATTTGTAATTCAATGATTTTATTAATGTTTTTTCAATATATATTTGACTGTAATTGTTATTATTTTTTAATTAAAGACCACTTGTTATTAGTTTTTCGAGTAGAACAAAAAACTTCCAGGAATACATTTTTAACTGTAAAATGCATTTATAAATATTTTCTCTTTTACGTATTAAGCTTTCTATATTGTTTTTGCCTTTTTCTTTTTCTCTTGTGTTTTTTTCATTCTTTCGTAAGTTTTAACGTGCTTCGGATTGGATTGGCTAAATATATTATTTATTTATTACTATTAGGAAAGCAAAATCCAATGCCGGATTGCATCAAAGATTAGCCGTAGAAATTATTTTCAATTGTTGTTGATGTAGTAAAACGAATCTAACAAGTAAATATAATTCATTTCGATTTAATAGTTTTTTTATAGCATAACAAAATATCACTTTCTGCACAATGTTATGATCAACATTAATAAAGTTTTATCAAAAGTTCATTATTATTATTTGTGACACGGAAAATTAATTATTGAAATTTGTATCATTGCGTCTTTACTAAATATATATTTATATTATCTTCCATTTCCAGAATTATTTTCGAAAAAGAGTCAAGTTTTCATATAGTTTTAACACTTATATATTTATTAAGATATGTTTCAACAATTTATTCGAAATATTTTTTAGAAAAGAAAATAAGTTTTTTCATAAATTAAAATTAGATTATAAAATAAATGTACTTTTTCATGTAGTACTAATAATAATAGTAATAATAAATTTCATAATTTTACCTCGTACCTTAAATACAATTACGAGGAACTTAGGAATTTAATTAAAATGAAACATATAAATCCGACAATGATTAATTACCCAAGAAACGGGATCTTCTTCTGTACGCAATCTCCACGTGTCAAAACAAGAGCCAGTTCTTATAAAAATCCCGTCTTGTTCCTTAAAATATCAACAGTTGTGTCACAGTAACAGCAACTGAAGAACCAAGAAGAGAAGAAGAAAAGAAGAAGAAAAGAAGAAGAAAAGAAATTAAGAAGGAAGCCACGATGAGTGGCAGAGCCATTATCTCATGTTTCTCTCATCCTTCAACTTCGTGCTCCATTCCATTATCGCGCCGAGTCCACTTCGCACATGCACCTCCACCGTCGCCGTTCCTACTCTTGCGGCGGAGCCACCTCCTCGTTGCCGGCGGAAGGGGCGGCGGGAAGGTGTGGGCCAATGTGAAGTCGGAGAAGAACCTGTCGGAGTCCCCCAAGTACGAGGATGTTGTCCTTCAGAAGGCGCGTGGTTTGGATGACATGGAGGAGGAAGAAAAGTGGTGGCAGGTGTTCCCCAAGAGATGGGTCATTGTGGTTCTCTGCTTCTCCGCTTTTCTTCTTTGTAACATGGATAGGGTATGTAGCTCTGTTCCTTCTTTGTTTTTTCAACTGCATTGTTCCTTTCTCTTTGCATGCAATTTTGTGTGTGCGAGAAGAAGCTGTAGAAGCATTTTTATACTGAATTTAAGTAAAGCCAATTCGACAACAAAGCTCGGTGTAGTTGGTTCATATGCAGGTCCTTAAGCATGCTAATAGCAAGTGTTTGGAGATCTCACATTGGCTAGTTATGTAATCAAAATAGTGTGTGAGTGAGGGACAACTCTTACTTCATGAGTTGGATTTTGAGGATTGGGTTTGGTCCAAATTTAAATTTTAAGATGACACGAGAGTCCATCTTAGGGGTTAGTGTTTATAGAGACTTTGGTATTATGGCATGTTTAAGCCTCTCACATTGAGTAGTATGAAATGTTTCATAGAGTAAACACTCGAATGGAAATTCTTTCCAAGTTAAATACAATTTCATTGGAAAGATAATTGAATCTTTCTTTTGTAATGGAAATTTATATTTTGTTTTGAAATTTGAGGTCAGTTCGGTTGGAGACTCGTTCTTTTGTAATGGAAATAAGATGTTTGGTGGCAAATCTTCGAAATTTTAGTAGTTCACATTTATTGCTATTGGAATTAGTTGAGAGAAGTAGAAAATTGTGGTGTTAATTTATTGCCACTAAAAGCCTTTGTTTAGTACTGCTGTGGAATCTTCAGTGGCCTTGACTCTTAGAAACTTTCATTCATTTCTCATTTGCAGGTAAATATGAGCATTGCTATACTTCCTATGTCTGCAGAGTATAAGTGGAACCCCAGCACTGTAGGTTTGATACAGTCTTCTTTCTTTTGGGGATACCTTCTTACTCAGGTAAATATGATTTTGTTTTGTTAAAGCTGATTGACAAGTAACATTTGCCAGTTTGTATGACTCAGAATTTAAGGGTAGATTTTTGTTGCAGATTGCTGGTGGAATATGGGCAGATACTGTGGGAGGAAAGCAGGTATTGGGATTTGGGGTGATTTGGTGGTCCGTTGCGACAGTCCTCACTCCTATAGCTGCCAAACTTGGATTGCCTTTCCTACTAGTTGCTCGTGCATTCATGGGCATTGGTGAGGTAAGTTATGTTAAAAATTAAAATGTTTCAAACAGTACTAAATTCTACTAGGAGAAAGCTTAATGTTGCTACTATGTTGGTAAAAGAAGAAATCTTGTAAATAAACAATGGTATGTTTTTTCTTGTAATCCATATTGTGACTTATTTTTAGTAATGATTTTATTTATCCAGTTGATGATGATACAATTTGATGCTAATTCTGTTCCATGTGAAGCTCACTTGTTTTGGCCTTTTGCTCTTTGTAGGGTGTTGCTATGCCAGCCATGAATAATATTCTGTCAAAATGGGTTCCTGTGTCAGAGAGAAGTAGATCACTAGCACTGGTCTACAGTGGCATGTATCTTGGATCAGTCACTGGACTGGCCTTTTCTCCCTTTCTAATTCATCAGTTTGGATGGCCATCAGTATTTTACTCCTTTGGTTCTCTAGGGACAGTCTGGTTTTCCGTGTGGCTTAGTAAGGTATGATTTGAATATGTACAATTATTTCCTTTGTGGAGATGCTTACATATTGAACTTGGAAAATACTTGTTCAAACATTTTCTTGATAGAAGTGTTTTTATTTGAAGTTGATTCTTTACCATGAATTTTCTGACAACATGTTTTTGTTTCTGAAAAGATTACATATATTGGTAGAATTTTCCATTTGTTTATGTGCTCATCTTTTCTGTGCTTGTGGGAGCTGTAGGCACATAGTTCACCTCTTGAAGATCCTGAACTGCGGCCTGAAGAAAAGAAGCTCATTACTACCAACTGTTTGTCCAAGGAACCCGTGAAAACAATACCTTGGAGATTAATTTTGTCAAAAGCTCCAGTATGGGCTCTAATAGTCTCCCATTTCTGTCACAACTGGGGAACTTTCATTCTTCTTACATGGATGCCAACATACTATAACCAAGTAGGTCGATCTATCTTTTTGGGTATGTTACTCAATGATGTGATGCAGACACAGCTAGTTCCATGTTCATTCTTTTCCTTTTAGTTCCTACAAGGTTGTGTATGAATTTACCGAGATGATAAAGTTACCAGTACCTATATAAGGAAAAGTACTTGAGGAACTGCAGCTTAAAATAGATATTTTGTCGTCTGGATTGGGTGTAATATCAGACAATGGACTGGGAAAACGGAAATTTGGTGGTATAACTGACAGTAAAGTAGGAAACCACTCAAACTATGTAGATACAGAGAATATTAGATCAGTTGTATTGCTTGGTTTTCATCATATATTCCACAGCCATAGAAACCATTTTGCATTGACTTCTATAAGTTTATTTCTGGGAGATTAGGCAAGTTGGAAGCCTTTATTTTTGTTTTAGTTTTAATTTTGTGTGCTTGTACTTTTGTTCTACCTGGAAGTTAATATCTTCCCTCCCCATACCCCACTAGAGGGCACCTCGTGTTTTATGTCACTCTTTTCGATTTTGTATAATTCCAATTATTAGGATTATTTGCTTGGGTTGGGATGATCATTAGAATATTTTCAGTATAGCATAAATGTCATGTTACTGCTTTGCAAATTCTTTTGGTTTTGCTGAAGGATTTTCTTTCTAATTCTTATACCTATAATAACAGGGACTAGAATTTATTATCTATTCTGTCTTTCTCCTAAAATCCTAATCTCCCCCATTTGTTTCAATATCTCCTCATCCATTTGTCACATACTCTTGTTAATTGTAAGGATTCAATGTCATAAAATTCATTAATTATGTGAGCATGCTTGTTGATGTTTAACGTTTTAAGCATCCTACTTGGTAAGTTGTTAAGCCTCTACCGTCAACATTATCAATATTCGAGCTTATAGAGTCCAGCTTTTGGTTGGAGATATGTCAGAATATTTTGATTTGTAATCTTCTTGATATTTGGAAAAGAGTTCACTCTGTTTAAAGTTGGCTAAAGTTATTTTCATATATCTAGGTCTTGAAGTTCAATCTGACAGAATCTGGGCTATTTTGTGTTCTACCATGGTTGATCATGGCACTTTCTGCAAATGTTGGTGGTTGGATTGCAGACACTCTAGTGAGCAAAGGTGTTCCAGTTACAAGGGTCCGGAAGGTATCTCCCTTTTATTTATTTATTTTGCCTTACAGCTTCTTGGAAAAACAGTTTTTTGGATAAATTCCTCACCTACGTCCTTTATACAAACTATATAGAGCTAGGGAACCATTACCTATCCTTTAATTCAAGTAATAATTAAAACAAATGAACAGAAAATCTCTTGTTTTGTTTGCATAGCTGTCTCAAATTTGTCAGAGTTTGTTTTATATATTAATAAGTTCATACTGGACAATATTTTTGTTTCTTAATTTTAATGATTTTAATGTGAGAAAAATGATTAATACATGTTGCTATATACTTTTTTAAGTTGTGCAGTAACCAAAGTTTTTAGGTTACAGTTTACTTTCATGTGGCATTGTGCTTACATTTTAAGAGGTGCATAAAGCTGCAAACTTTTTGTTACTAAATTTAGAGGCAGATCCTCTTTGCATTCTCTATCCTTGAGTATCTAGCTGCTTTTTGACTATTTTTACTGAAAACTTTCTACTAGTTTACTGAACATGATCTCATTGCTATAAAATTCTAAGCTTCACTGTGTAGTCATACATCTTTGCAGATAATGCAAACAATTGGATTTCTTGGACCGGCTTTCTTCTTAACTCAATTGAGCCACGTTAATTCTCCTGCGATGGCTGTTTTGTGTATGACGTGCAGTCAGGTTTGTTTCTTGTTTTGTATTTAACTTATTTTTAGTTCTGAGAAGGTAGTTTCTATGTAATCCTAATATAAAATCTGTTTATATTTGTGTCTTATATCTTTCTGGAGAAAGTTACTCAATACTTGTATGAATTTTCTTAAACGAGTTCACATAAATATTATAGCACTATTTTTGGTTCATACTGTGCAATCTGAAAAATTGACTGGCTAATGTAAATTTTCTAGACAATAGTGTCTTGAAACTTCTCTTAAAACAGTATAACTACACATTCTCATTCTGCCAATCTTCTTAAAGTTGCAAACTGTTGGTTCATTCATCCATACATTCTGTTTACCCTTATTCTTCATCTTCTCTAACCTTTTGTTGCTTAGGGCGCCCTGAGGGATTTGCATCTAGGAGTTTTCTCTTTCATAACTTGTTTCAAATTCTTCTTGAATAGGGTACCGATGCTTTCTCTCAGTCTGGATTGTATTCAAATCATCAGGATATTGCCCCTCGATATTCTGTAAGTGGATTCATTGTTCTTATATTTTTCTGCACTTTGGAGTTCTACATTTAAGAAATGTTCTTATGGCCATCTATAGTCATCTCACAATTAGTTGGTTAAATAGTTGTCATTTGGCAAGGAAAAGGAAAAAAATCATATTTATTACCTCTTTTTATCCTTAGGGGATATTGCTTGGTCTATCTAATACTGCTGGAGTATTGGCTGGTGTCTTGGGAACAGCAGCAACAGGTTACATTCTGCAGCATGGTAAGTATTTGTTGTTCATACTTCCTTGGTGACTGAATGTTAGCGATTAGGTGAAAAATCATGATGAATTTTTTACTCTTGATACTGAAGATTGAGCATATCTTTATGGTGCACAATCTGTGAAGAGTCTCGGTGAGCCTTTTGTTATTGGTAGTATTTTAGCAACATGGTGATGTTTTCATACTGTGTTCTAGACCACTAACCCAGAATTCTTTTATTCAATTATTTAATTTGGAGCGACAGCATGGTTCTTTATGTTTCCATTTTGATGGTGAGAATGGAATCAAATCAATAAAGTAAAACAAAATAAAATCAAGCCTGTGGTTTGAGCACATGCTTCAATGAAATCTGATATGAGACAAGAGTGTAATACTTTTAGTTATCTTTGAATATTTTCAGGCTCTTGGGATGATGTTTTCAAGGTTTCAGTTGGGTTGTATTTGGTTGGAACTGTGGTGTTTAATCTTTTTTCAACTGGTGAAAAGGTCTTGGAATAACTTACTCTTGATCACTAGTACTTGTCATGCCACATGTATAGGTCATTCTCCAGTACTTCCCCACAGAAGAAGCACTACAAGAAGAACAGGAAGTTTAATTAAGAAGCAACTCATTTATCTTAGGCTTTTGTGCCTCACAGAATGGTAATTTATAGACGGAGGAGCATTGAATATAGATCAGAGGGATTGGCATAATTTAGTCCCTGATGTTTTATCAAGGGAAAAGGTTTAGATTCTACTCTCATAACTATGTTTTTCCCAGTTTTGGTGGGAAGATCATTGTAGTTGCTTAAGTTAAAAGTTATACTTGTAAATATAATTTCCACACCAACGCATCAATTTTGTATCAATTCATCAAGAAAAAGTGATTTATGTGGTATCATTCCTCAAGCTTCTGTTGCATTCCAATTTCTTATCTGCCAGTTTTGCTTGCATCTTTTGGTCAAATAAGTTGGTAATGTCAGTTTTGCAGACTACATGCCACAATGAACTGGTGAATGCTTCGAGATTTCTTTTCTTATGCGCATCCCACTCATCTTTTTATCTTTTCTTCAGCTACGTTGGTCTTTTTTACTCGAGTTTATGTATGGATATCTTTATATGAACAATTGATACAAAATTAACATTATGATAGTAATTTATTTAAATTTTAAAATAGATAATTAATACATGTTAATGAAGTATATGAAATTGTAGAATGTTTAAACATCATATCATATAAATGAAACACTCACAAATAGTTAACACAATATCAAAGCTTGTGTCTAAAATCATCTATTAAAAGAAAGACACCAGTACTATACTTGCACGATAAAATATTACATCACACTCGATAAAATGTATATGGAAAATGTTTATACAATATTTAAAGTTTAGACAGTTTTTGGTGTGATAATCACGTTGTCTTCTGGTATTGAAAACTTTATCTCCTAGTCTTAATTAATCATGAGATAAAATATTTTTTATTCCAACTTTTAATCACATAAAACAAAAATTCTTCACCAAATATTACTTTTGATTGAAATATTATTGAACTTTACTGTCCTCTTGAACAACCAATTGTACCAAAGCGTAGAGATAGGATTGGTAAGTTTGGATATCTACCATCCACATTAAAATAATCTGAACCGACAATTTTCCATGCTTATGTAAGAAGCAGAAGAGTGTTCCTAGTGGTTAAATTAAATTAAATTTACAAGCAAATATTTCAATAGTAAAATTAGAAGTTCCATTTATGTAATTTCCACCAACAACAACAATAATAATAATAAAACCATCATACTCCTTTAAACAAATTCATATTTCCAATAATTATATAATATTATATTTTGTGTATTCATATTATTGATCAACAACATAAGAATATGGAAACCCATTTTCCAACAACTGCAAAGGTAGACCCAACCAACCAGACAACAAACGGTTTAACTTTTCACCATACAAATTAAAAACACAAATAAATTGACAGGTGTAACAACATTGCCCTTTACACTGTGCATGACCAAAGTAACCCTTTTTCTATGATGACGTGGCAGCATGTGGTTGAAGCTGACGTGGCTGCAAGAACACTCGAAGCCCATTCTTCATGAAGAGAGTTAGTGACATCTTCTGCTGCACCCGGTGACCGGGGACCGGCGACAGGCGGTAACGCAGAAGCACAGCTGAAGCCACAGATTTCATCTGCAAGTAAGCCAAGTCCTTGCCCAAGCAGGTTCTCGGTCCACCGTTAAATGAAATGAACTTGTAACCGTCTTTTGGCGGTTCGAACCGGTCTCCCTTAGCCGATAAAAACCGCTCCGGTTTAAACTCCATGCAATCCTCTCCCCACACACTCTTCATTCTCCCCATCGCGTAAATCGAATACGTCACCGTAGAACCAGCCGGAACCGCCGTGCCGTCCGGCAACACGTCGTCCGCCACCGCGTACTTGAAATCCTCCGGCACCGACGGATACAACCGCAGCGTTTCGGCCAGCGCCGCTTTCAAGTAAACCAGCCTCTCCGCCTCCTCGAAGTCCACCGCCTCCTCCGTCCACCTCCGCTGGTCTCCACCACGCGTGGAAGTAAGCACCTCACCAAGTTCCGCGAGAATCTTGTCCTCCACGGCGGGGTGGTTCATGACGAGCCAGAAGAACCAGCTGAGCGCCACCGACGACGTGTCCCTGCCGGCGAGGACGAAGTTGAGCGCGATCTGACGCAGCGCGGAGGCGGTCAGCGGCTTTCCGGCCGCGTCGCGCTTCTTCATGAACCTCGATAGCAAGTCGTCAGAAGGCGATTTCTCGCGAGCTGAAACGGCGTCGTTCATGTAAGTTTCCACGATCTTCAAACTCCGCTCCAATTTCTCCTCTTTACCAATTCCAAAAAGCTTCTCGAATCTCCATATTATGCCAGGGTACAAAAGCCTAATAATACATGGATAAAAAAAATGTAAAAAATCATAAATAACAATGTAGTAGATAATTCTTATATATGATATCATAGTTATTGTGGTAGGTATCTCACGAAATTTAGGGTCTAATGTGTATATATACCTTTGCAAAGTGATTTCAGTGGCAGTGTCAAAGGCAACAGTGAAGGGGTTTTCACGGAGGTCCGGTGAGAGAGTTTCGGGGTCTTTTCCAAAGGTGAGTCCACAAATATTATCAAAGGTTAAACGTAGAAGAAGGTCTTGCAAATCCACTGATACGTTATCCTTAGCAGCTTTGTCTAGAATGCACCATAGCCTGTTTTTTATGGTCCGGTTCACCCACCGAGCCATGGCTTGTCTTAGGGTTCGGGTGGTGAACTCGAGCGCGGCGGTTTTCCGCTGCATGAGCCACTTTTCACCGTCGCTGTTGAAAATTCCCTGGCCCAGGAGGTCGTGAAACGCCGCCTGCCAGCGCGGCCCTTTAGGGTAGTTGTCGAACCGGGTTCGGAGAATGTGTTCGATGTTCCTAGGACAGCTAGTAACAGTGAAGAATCCCTGTTTGCGGGCAAAGAAAGGGAGAGGGAGAGTGCATGTTTGGTAAGTGGGGGAAGGTCCTCTTTGGCGTAGGTGTGAAGTCATCCAGTCGTGAACCCTATTCCGGTTCACCACCAATTCTGGAATGCTGCCGATCAGCGGCCACACTTTTGGACCGGTTAGGGTTCGAGCCAAGAAATAAAACCAGAGAAAATATGTGGATAAAAGAGCAGCAGCTAGGGTTAAGAGGAGAGGGAGAGTATCCATTTGCAGCATGGTTTGGTAAGTTTGAAGAAATGGGGTTTGAAGTTGGAAGAGATTAAAGGGGGTTTTATATATGTTTATACGATGATATGATGGAAAAGGTTTAGGAGAGGTGGTTCGGAATTTTTTGCAGTAAGAGTCGCTGTTAGGTTGATATAGAAACTGTGTTTGCGTCGTGACGCGCAAGCAAATGAAAACCATCCACGCATATCTGCTGCACCTTCTCCTGTGAGAGAAGGGTTTTGGAGTGATTTGTTTAATTATAAAAACTTTACTAGATTGGCTATTCTGATATATTACATGTAAGTTTATTTTTTTATTTTTTTTTTACAAATGGTAAAAGTCTACCAAAAAAATGATTGAAATAGATAGAATTTTAAAAAATTATCTATTTGAGTAAGTTGTGATGCATGATTTCATTATTAAAAAGTTGTAGATGATATAATTTTGAATTTGTAAAAGTAATCTTTTGTCATCATTTTGAACAAATTTTCAATAAATGATCATATATTTTTACTTGATGTCATTTGTATTGAAGGTGACATTGATAAAGAGTTTTTAATGATCTCTTATTTGAACAAGTAAATTTAGATCAGGAAAATGTTTCCAAACAATATTTTATTTTATTTTGAACTATAAAAATATAGTTGTTTTACAAATCCAAAGCAATATTTATAATATTTTTCCACTTATATCCTTATATAACATATATATTAAAATGTTAAATTTTACAAAAAAAAAAAATTCGTCAAATAAAGATATTTGGGAATACAAATGTAATAATTATAATGTTTTCTTAATAAGTATGCAATAAGTCAAAACAACTATATTTTATTTTGACATTGATTAATTTCAAAGTCACTATATATAATAAATGATTATATACTAATCAATTCATTCATTTATTTATGTTGTGGGAAATCAAGGTACAATTAGAAATAAATAAATGTAAAAAAATTTGCATAATACTCAAATAAACATATACAAATTTAATTTCTAATGAGTAGCATTTTTACTTAATTGAACTTTGAAAAGAAAATTAATTTAAAGTTTGAATATATGTTCCTATTTATTATGGATTCTGTGGATACTAAATTTATTTTTCAATGCAGCATAAGATATACTAAATTTTTTTTCTCACAAATGCTTTGAATTTTTCTGTCACATGTTTTCTCCAATTTTCTAGAAAACTCCCCGTATTTTATTGACTTTTTAATAACAATATACTTATACAGTTTTCTTAATTATTTTCTTTATGAAGAATATTTACACTGCAGTTAGTACTCTTAAGGGGAAATTTTCATTTCTGATGACTTCTCTCTCTCTTTATATAAATACGTGTGTTCTTTTTTGTTACATTTATAATAATAATAGTATTATTATTAATTTACAGATTATTCATCACTGATAATAATGATGATCAATATGATTATAAACTTTTAATATATATTAAATATTGAATATTTTCTTTTTATATGTTATTGATTAATGTGTCCGTAGTGCAAAATATATGAAGTATAAGTGAATTGACTTATGAAATTAAGAAACAAAATTGATCAAGTTCTTTACATAGAGAAATCTTAAATTAAGCTTTGTACTTTTATTCAAAGTCGGAACAGAAAATAAAAGGCTTCGTAGACTAGTTATTAACTACAAGATGTGTTGAAAGAAGGGTTATGCAATTGTTGTTACATGAAGATATGAAGCATCAAAAGTCACAAATTGGATGTGTTACTAAAAAAACAAAAAATAAATAAAAATTGACAAATGGTTTTGCAATTACGTATAGTGTAGGTTTGTGTAAAAAAAAAAAATTATAATTATTGACAACTATTTGAGTCGATTCTTTATATATAGAATTTAATGGTTGAAATTAAGGGTAATCAAATTGTAATTATACCAAGAAACATTGAAGACTTACAACTAAAAAATGTCACATAGAAAATCAGGGGCAAAATGGTTTGTTGGTCAAATTGAGTCTAAAAATTGTAGTCTATAACACAAATTTATTATATGGTTTATCATTCGGATAATTGTGCCTGTTTAACACCATCTACTATCAATATTAGCCAATAAAACCTTTACAAGAAATAAATATTGACAAAGTTATAAAAAAAAAAAAAAAACTTTATCAACATCCACTAGAAAAAATTATAATTACGTCAATTGAAAAACAATCTTACTATTATCAATAAAAAATCTCAAACTAATATTGACTAAAAAAATTATGATAATGTTGATTAAAAAAAATCTAATTAACATTATCCAATAAATAACATCACATCGATTTATATTGTAAAAAATTAACTCCACTTGGTGTTGGCTAAAAACGCCCTGACTAATAATAATTGAAAATAATATAATTTTAGTTGTCGTCAAATGAAAAAAGATAATTGTATTTGATATTAATGAAAGACATTTTTAATGTTGACAAAAAAATTCTTACAAATATTAATTAAGAAATAGTGCTGGCAAAAAAAATATTATTGTAATGTTTGATTGAAAAATAATCATGAATTTATTTAGTAGAAAGGAAATCATTTCCAATCAATTAAAAAAATTAATAAAAAATAAATCTTTCCGATCAATTAAAAATAATAATGTTAAGTCAGTGATATCCCAACATCAATAAAGTCAACATAAAGTCAACATGTACTAAATAAACGATGTCTTAACTAAAACTAATGACGCTTCTAACAAACTAAGAAGAAAGTATGAAAAAGAAAATGCACAGTCATAAGAAAAATAAATAAATAAAATTTTATAATTTTAAATAAAATTTAAAATTTATAATTTGAAGTACTTAGATTAATATGATAAACTTTAAAATTTTATTTTTTTAAAAAAATTATCTAACAACATAATTTTTATATGAAACCATTTTAAAATCTTTATAAATACTTTTCAAAAGTTATTCGTCAAAAGTCGAACACCCCAAGTCTAACACCCCAATGTTTTAATTAGTCATTCAAAACAACTAAATGAAAAAATATAATTAATAGATCACTCAAGACACTAGTGTTTCTGTGATAGATGATACAATATTTGTAATCTTCTTTTTTCAAAATATGATAAGATGGACAAAAGAACAGATGAAACGCGCAAACAAACTTGAGATGATACATATATGCTAAGCAAACTTTATACCTAAAATTAAATATATATGTATTTATGTTATGTTTACTTGTTATGTCCATTTGTCAAAGAGATCAGTTTGAATTTAGATATTAAAGATATCTCTAGACACGAGCAAAAATTGCTTTTTTCATCAACTTTGTGACACAAAGAGATTGTCAACTCTGATCCAATTATCTATCATATACGAAAAGCACATTAATCATAAAATTGTGCAAAAGGCTATAATGCCAGGGACATAAGGGTTGTCAGTTGTTAAGAATGTTGTGAAGAAAAATGAGCAAATATCAAGGTCACATTAAATAAAACAATCATGATAAAGCCTATTAGATCCAAAATAGACATAGAAGTTAAAGATGCTTAATGACTATAAATGATCATCTAACGAATACTTTCTTCAACAAACCTATAAAAAAGAATTTATCAAAAAGAAGAATAAGGAACATATGGATATATAGAAGAAAGGATATGGAATTATAAAAAGATTGCTCAATGAAGAACACTCCCTTGAGCCAAGAGAGTAGAAATAGTACCACCTATATATATATTGATTAGATGATAGTGCACACCTCATAACTTCTTAGAAGGATCTTCAAGCTAAAAGAAGATTAATGTATTAGAACCTGAGAAACCAAATGGAAAACACTTAGAGTGTTCACCTAGGTACCTAGGAGAGTGAGTCAAATCATTGTATTTGTTGGCTATCCTCTCTATAAAGCAAGATGATCCGAACTAGGAGAGAAAGTACACATTGTATTTGTTGTCAAACGCAATCCTCTTTAGTTATTTGACGTAATGATCAAAAGATCATTAAACAATAAACCTTTGGATCTTAGTCAGTAGTGATTATTTTACAAATAATACTTAGAGTCAGTCAGAAGTGGCTTGAGTAAAGAATATTCCTTGATGAGGTCAACCAAGAATGGTTGTGATCCGAAAAAAATACTCGGTTAGTCGAGAGTCGCTAGGTGTAAAGAATATTAGGTTAGGTAAGAATTGCTTGTGTCAAACATACTCAAGGAGTTAGCCAAGAGTAACTATAAGTCTAAAGAATACTCGATGTGTACTTTGGCATTAGTTTGCATAATTGAACTTAACTTGTTTGGTCAATCAAGAATGGTTGTGATCCGAAAGAATACTCTGTTAGCTGGGAGTCGCTAGGTGTAAAGAATATTCAAGTTAAGTAGAAGTGACTTGTGTCAGAAATACTCAAAAGGTTAACCAAAAGTGACTATAAATCCAAAAAATATTCGATGTGTACTTTCGCATTAATTTGCATAGTTGAACTTAACTAATTTGGTTAACAAAACTTAGTCTATTATTAGAAATGGACTAATATAAATGATTATTTATAACTTATTTCTTTCTTATTTATTTTTATCTTGCAAGTCACTATCATCTAACATGTTATGTCTAAATTAAAAGAGATAAGCATAAAATAAATCTTTCAATATATTTCTTTATGATCCTATACGTTATAAGTTTTCTTAAAAAAAAATATTTTAAGCTTCATCAAACAAAACATGTTGAAATATATGTATAGAAAGTTTCGTTTCATAACGTATTCCCTTGCTAGATATTATAGGTCAGATAAAATAATTATAGTTGATTTTTAATTTAAATAAATAAGAAAGTAACATATAGAAATGATTCACTTGAGTTACCTAAGTGTATCTTATATATTACGATATATGAAAACTTTTTGATGCAATTGTGTAACAAACAAAACCATTTGCTCTAAGAAAAGTTTTTCAATTTATTTAAATCACAGTTAAATCTTATTTTCTTTTGATTTTTCAGTTTTTCACGGGAAGACTTATGAGTTAGAAAATAGATTAATTTTAGTCTCGTTTTCTTCCTTTCTTTTACATCTTATTATGCCTAAAAAAAATACATAAATTAAAGCATAAGTCACGCAAAAGTGATACAAACCTTTCACCTTTCAAATACTTACTATCATTTTGTTCCTAACTAAACTTTAATTTCTCGTCAGCATCCCTTACAAATCTTAATTAAACTATTCCTTTCCTACCAGTATCCATAAGTTAAATAAGTCTTAGTGAAAGCAAAGTAAGTACATAGTTTTACCTAATTTTTCTCTCGTGTGTATGACCATTATTCAATGAATATTCCGAAGTCCTATCTTTTATTGGTATTCTTGTAAGCCCAATACGGTGTAGAGTGCAAGAGAAAGAGTAGTTAGAGACAGTTTAACCAAAGAGAGAAAATGTGTTTGCTACAAAACTTGGAAAAAAAATCTATGGATTTGAAGAAAAACCAGAAGAGTTTACTCTTGAGTGTAGAATTAAAACCTTTGGAAACACTTAAGAAGCATCTCCTTTAATGGGAAACTGCATGCACCAACCCATGATTCTGATTTTTTTTTCTTCTTCCCCCTTTTCTTGTAAAACGACCACTGATTTTTAAGTCAAATGGTTTCTCAAATTCAAATTAATGCAATCTAACAAGTTTGACAAAAGTATGGTCTTACACGACTATTCTCATACCAAATGCTCGTGCTTTATAGACATTTAGTTCATGTATTAAATATTAAACAGTGTGATTAAAATTTGGTATAGCAGCAACTTATAACTCACTATCATGTTGTTGGTTAAATATAGGTTTTGAATTTTTTAAATAGATTTTCAGATTTGAATCTTGTAGAACACAATTAAAACTAATTCATTAATTTTATAATAGAAATTTGTTATTAATAAAATTAATAAATATTTCATTTCATAAGATGCTTATAACATAAATTGCAACTCGGACCAATATGTTTGTATACTTCTACTAGTTTATGTTTGGTCACAATACCAGGTATAACTGTAAAATTTAGGTAGCAAAAATAAAAGTGGGTATCAGTGAAGGAAAATATTAAACAACATAAGTCATTATTTTTAAATTAAAATATTATTTCTATAACTAAAATCTTATTTTAGATACTAAAACTTAAATTTGATATCATATCATTACCCTGAGAAGATTTTATAAGATACTATCTTAAACTTCAATTTTTTATCCTCTAGTCCAATCATTTATAAATGTCCAATTTTACACACTTCTAATCAAATTTTCTAATCTTCAACATGAAGAATATTTGTTCTAGATTTCATATATTATATAAAACTTACAACTTATTTTTGTAAGATTGAGCTGCACTTTATATCTACAAACATGTCATGAAAGAGAGATTTACTTTTGATCACCTCTTTAATTGGTTAATAATAAATGGCATTTGTGTCTCTTGATAACCTTTTTTAATTATTACAATTAAATTATTCTAGTATTTTATACACTTGATCGTATATTTTTTTCAAATCAATCATTTAAACCATTATAAAATCTCATATACTTAAAATCTATCCATCAAAGTACCAAATTTTACTTAAAATTAAAATAATGTAAAAAAATATATATTTCAGAAATCCTAACCTTATTATATCCTTTAAAATCCTTCCCATTTCATTAAATCTCTGCTGAATTTCTAGTTACTGAACTACTTAAACAATTTATAGCCCAAATATACTCTGAAACCCCAATTATTTAAACCGAAGTTGATGATTTAAAAATTTTAGGTACATAACAAGAAAGAGCCTATTTTTAGGGCAGGTGTTGCCATTGAAAAGGGTCTAAACCTAAACTCTTTCTCCTTTCTGTTTTGTACTCAAAAGAGTAAGCAGTCAGAGACAAACGGACACAGTCTAATGGGCTAAGAGTCATCAAATAAAAGAGAAAATTTCCTCCTACACCCCATATTTTTCTTTTTTGCTCCACAAAAATATATTTGATGGATAAAAATACACTTTTGAAAATCTTTGACATGTTACGAAAAATGTTGTCCAAAACATATTAAAAGATTTTGACATGCAATGCAATGCCACCACCACTAGATACCACCACCAACCACCATAGATGGGTAATACTACAACCTACACGACAAACTAATCACTCCAACACCAATACTTTAATCAATTTGCAGAAGGGTAATTTTGGTATTTCGAGAAGTATGGGGTGCAGGATGGAAACATGGGGTGTAGGAAGAATTTACCAAAACAGAAAAGTGTCCAATAGCCACTACATGGAGACAATGTTGAACCGAAAAAGGGGTGGGAAAAGGCAATGGATACGGTTCATCCACACGTCAAATTCACAGCCTCATCAGGTGAGGATGAACCTTCAACTTGGCATGCATAATTTTCCTCTCATTGTGAAGAAAATTATGTACCAAAAAAATTAGCCACTTTCAAGATAAGACACTTGTGGAGAACTCGTGCCACAGTGTCTCATATCATCATTTGTAACTCAATCCAACGGCTCACATTCACTTGTGAGGTGCAGCCACAAGACATGATATATATATTATCATCACATATACATTTTATTGTAAAGTTTCATCAAAACTTGTTCACCCCATTTGTCTTGTGAATTCTCATCACTGACACAAGTGGTAGATTCATTGACTTGGAACATGGCTTCTATCATCATGTCTTTTGCTCCAGCCACTGGAAGAGTTTTTGCAGCCACTGCTGCAAAGGGTGCTGGTGGAAGCAAAGAGGAGAAGGGCTTCCTTGATTGGATCCTTGGAGGGTTGCAGAAGGAAGACCAGCTGCTAGAGACTGATCCTATCCTGAAGAAGGTGGAGGAGAAGAATGGAGGCACCACCTCCAGAGGCAGCAAGAACTCTGTGGCAGTGCCACAAAAGAAGAAAGGAGGCTTTGGAGGCCTCTTTGCCAAGAACTGAAGCAGTGATTTACCTTACATTTATTTTACCTGTCTTCTCAAACGCATGCATTGTGTTGTCTTGTCCACCTAGATTCCAATCTCTTTATGGAATATTTTATGTTTGGCTCTTCTGGGGTCATTGTATTTACAGAATTATATCGATTCATTTTGGATCAGTTACCATCCATCCAGGTACAATCTGTTAACAATTTAGATATATTTTGAGTTTTTTTGTTATTTACTTCAGTTACAACTTTAGGCCTTTAAGCTAAAGGGTATGTCTTGTCTGTGGTAAATGGTAATGTCTTACAAATTCCAATGTTTGAATAGAAAAACTCCTTTCATCATGAGGATGACAAGAAAAGAAGATAAAATGTGCCTTAGTGTGTGACAACATACAAGGACTAGCCCATCCCATTTCTTTGTGTTTCTTACAACAGAAAAGGCAGAGTTTATAGAATTTGCAGCCAAGATGAACATTCAATGAAATCAAATACAAAGTATTAATATTTCATCGGAAATGACCTTATGATAAGCTTAAACATCATGTTATTGTTGTTGATCTGTGTTTGTAGGAGATATGTTCAAGAAAATAAATGATTATATTCTGTTTAGTTTGTTAATGATTCCAAAATGTTAACATGACATTCAGTGAATGTTGTCAAATTCGAATGATTAGATGGAATTGACCCAAGTTGGAAGTTTCAACCTTAAATAGCTGTTATCCCGTGGACTTGGAACATATTGAAACTTTTTGAGGTTAGAATCTAAGTCCACATTGAAACTTTTTTTGAGGTTAGACTCTAACGGTGGAGTCAGATAATCTCTTACAAAATGGACAGCACAAAACCATTCAGATTTCAAGATTGTCAAGAACCATTGATGTGGTTGTAAGACCATTACTTAATTTGCAAATGTCATGAAACTACTAATTTACTGTCATACATAAGTGTTTCTTAAAGATCCAGACAAGAAAGGAAATTTAAACAACCTGTTAAATGGTTTTAAACAAATATTGCTAATTACTCATGTGCACGGTTGAACATAGGATTTTCATTAATCATTGTAATATTGTTCATAATATATCAGTTAACTATCAAAGATGAATGCTAAAAGGAAATGACTAATGCAAGTATATTGAAAGTCACACATACTGTTTCATTTGAAATGAAAAGCATGCTGTTAGAAGCTCATCCAAAGAATATACAACCGATTATTTTTGCATAGAGACAGACAACAGATATGTATCAGCAATAACCTTCCGAGGGCATCATTATCATTTTGTAAACCTGAACATATTCAAGGGAATAGACTCTGAAATATAGTATCAAGAAATCCTTAATTTTACAGTCTATGATCAAAGTTTTTCAAAAGAGTGCTTGAAAAATCTTCTCCTGGTGTTGCGGTTACTGAATTTGATCTGGAGAAGGAGGTGTGGATGAACTCAATGCAGTCTTCCACAGCTTCTGTCCTATAATAATCAACAGATACTCCAATTGGTTTTGATCTTCCCATGGAAGAGGAACCTCGGTTAGAAGATTTTCTCACAGACCTCAAGCATATAGCTTTTGTCACTTTATCTGCAACAACCTTCAGAAACTCAATGGGGGACAACTCAGACAGCCAAGGAATCCTGAACTTGCAGCTCCTCCCATGCTTGTTTGTACATGATCTCCTGGTGTTCTTTCTCCAGGACAAGCTTCTGTTCTCAAAGAAGCAGCCTGCTTGATTCATTGAGTGTTTCTCTTTTCTTTCTTTGCATAATCATAGTGTTATATACAAAAAGAGGGAGACAAGCAAGAGAAAGTGTATGCTAGAAGTGATGTGCTAACAGACAAAAAGAATTATAGGTAAGACCCAACAACACAGTTGTTGGAAAGGTTGGAAATTTGAAATAAGGTCGGTCTTGTGTGCTTAAGTGAGAAATGTAGTGATTTAAGTATTTATACCTTTACCACCTTTGATGATGAAGTATGTCATAGAGGCACAAGTTTGTAGTTTGTGTAGAACTATGTAACTATGAAACTGCCAAGTGTTCAATTCAACCAACCGTATTTATTTAGTGGTGTTTAAATTTCTTTGGCTACTGAACAAAACATTTTTCATGGTTTTGAGATGGGGTAGACAAGTACATAAGGTGTGTGTTTCAATAAGAGTAAGTTTGTGATAAAAAAGCTGTCAAAAGATGCAAAGGTGTCTAGCAACAAGGTGGGTTAAGAAGGTGAGAAAAGAGGAATACATAATGATGAGTGAAAGAGTAAAATCAAAACTAAGCAGATACACTTGCTCTCTCTATTTTCTGTTTCTGATGCACTGCACCATTGACTATGCAGTCAAACATTGTAGGGAACACTTTCATGATGCTTTACTTAGGCAAAAACAATGTGGGTCCCACCTTAAACCTTCGTGTTCATAAGGTAGGTATCCATGCAAGGAAAATTGGGCTGGAGGGTATCTAGGTTGAGTAATAAAATTAAACAAAGAATAACTCTGGTTTAAAAGGTTCAACTTTTTTTTTTTTTCTTTTGGCATGTTACAAGAGCATTCAAAATCTTTGACAAAAACTCATCTCTAAGTGAAATTTGTAAATGTACAAATATGTTTAATCACATTTTTTTCAAGAATAAAACTTCTCAAAACCTTGCTTATACTGAATCAAGTTCACATTTGAAAGCGTAACCCTTGCCAAAATTCCCCATAAACATAAAATACTTCATTTGACAAAAAAAATTCAATACATTACACAAAACAGAAAATTACAACATTAACATAAACATGAAATTTTATTATTTTTTACATTATATAATCTAATATCAACACTTATTTATTGATTTTTTCCTAATCAAGAGAAAACAAATTCGTGCAAACAAGGACAACAAGAACAACACACGATCTCAAATAAGTTAACACTCCAGTAACAGTATGTAGGATCAAAAAGCCAAAAAAATTATTCATATTAAAGTCCGGGCTTCTTCTTCTTGCAACTCCACAATTTCTTAATGCACTCTTACAATTTTCATAATGACCAATTTAGATTATCCGTCTTCTGGAATTGTTTTCAGAACAGGATTTTTGGAATGAGATTTTTATAAATAAAATTTCCAGAACAAGTTTTCTATAACTAAATATCTGGAACATTCTTTGTTCAAAATATATATAATGCTTTTCAGAATGAATTTTTTTAAGAAGCCATCTTTTGCAACAAGTTCTCTCTTTTTCTTCCTCTGGATATCATTCTCTCTCTTTTTTTTTTTTCTGCAACAATAATGGTGTGGTGCAATAAGAGAGGATATCCTTGTTAACACTAAATTCAAAATACAATCAGTTAATCAGTTTTGTTTAAAGATGTACATTTATTTATATATTTTTAATATTAATTATAATATAACTGTTATGAGTAAAAAGATGAATATAAAGAATGTATTTGACATACCTCTGAATTTACCATGCAAAAGCAAAAAAACATTAATGAATCCAAAAGACTTCAGAATATTCAGGAGTAAGATGCTTTCACAATACCAATCTTTGGTGTCATGTTACCTCCAAAATGCTTATTCTGGTCCAGCATGTTTACCATGTCAATCTTCATACCTCCAAATCTTCATTGTCATATTATCTCTATATGTTTTTTAGTTTGCCAACATGTTCACCCATTCAGAAGTAATATATAAATAGTCTTCAATCTATCTATCTTGTACAAAATCTTTGTTGTGGAGCGTTAAAACATTTCTTATAATTTTAAAAATGATAGTTTGCCAGAACAATTGGACAAAATTTCACAATTCAGTCAACATGAGACATTTTTGGAATAAGGACCAACAAGTTTGAATTCATATTAGAGAATAGTCATCCTGTTGAAAGAATGGGAATGACAATTAACACCAGGATCAATGATATCCTAGTATTACTAATGGAAATATCCACTAAATTCATCCATTTCCATTTTAAGAGAAGACAGCATTACATATTTATGCAATTAAGGGAAGATTAGAAATTGAGATTGTCTTCAAAAGTAAGGGAAGTAGAATATCTATTCTGAACTTTTTTAATTATTAGTTTTTTCAACATCTACATGACATGTCAATGGCTTCTACGGGTCCCTATCACAAACTATAACTCCTACATAATTAAACTAAACACCATGTTTATATTGGATGGAATCCTTTTGTTATTGAAATGGTGAGAGTACTTGCATTCTGATGATCTTATCAGAGAAAACTTTATTTTTCATAAAAAAAAAAATGCTAGCAACATTGTACTTCTCTTTTGTTTATCCCAAGTCTTCTGCATAGTATTTGATCTTGCTCTAGACATAGCCTGATTATAACTGCATGTCTGTCTCATCGGAGACTTGAAAAAAAACAAAAAAAACAAAAAACGTGACATTCTTTCAAAACTTTCTTATTTTTTTAGTGAAATCCATGTGAAACTCACTCCAAAATGAGACTAAAACTAATTGAAAAATAGAGCTACAATAGTAGGATCTGCAAGGACTCCCTTGATAAAAAATTTGTTGAGAAGTGTTGCTAGCATTTCTCTTTTCACATGTGAAGGTGGATTTTATGCTTAATTATAAGATGTTGAATCTAAGAACAGTACATACTACTAATTCACATCATGCAGCAGTATTCTTCCATTTTAACTACTTCTAACCATGACCAAATGGCACGGCCCAACGTGCCTATCTGCTGCTTTCCAGTATTAGCTGGTCCAAATTGCGTACACAAAGCCCTGCAGAAGCATCAAAAAGAAAAGAATGCACGCTCCCTTCGCAGGCATCACCCTGATCAGGTTCAAAGGGACTATCTCAGCCTGATCTGCTAGCTTCCCATATCGAGAGCTTATACAAATTCAGGCACCCCTGGTGCATCTTGGGGGTTAATAAAATGGCCCAAAAGATAAAGATGGTATTCAACAAGATACTAGAGCAATTTATTGCTGAGAGTTGGATAACAAAACAAAGTTGACTAAAGATGAAGTTCACAAATGCTGTCTACAAACAGAACTTATTCTCCTACTCCTACTGCTTGAAAATGCATTCCCACCATGAAAGAGGCCAGTTAGGAAGCTAGCTCCAAGTTCTTCCAGATGATTTACTCCATTTATGCAGTCCTGCAAAATAATACGCATAAGATATTCCATCTTCAGCTGACAGATACCTAGACAAGGCAAATGGTTGGCAAACATTTTCATAACAGTAAGCCATTAAGTGAGCGTAATTGCATGAGGGGGAAAAAGAGTATAATTGCATGAGAAGGGAAAGTGATACGGTGCCATTTTTGGCTCACTACTTAAAGCACCAGCCCAGGACGCAGGTAAGATGAAGATGCCGTAGGTTTAATCCCCCTACCCCAAACAGTCAAAAGTTTCCTAAAGTTGAGATTTAGAAGTACTAGAGCATAAACTAATTCAATTTATTATGACATGAATTCAAATGGTAATTTGGTGTGTCATAAAAAGTATATGGTGAACAATGAAACGAAATATAGTTTACCCACATATAATCTTTATGATAATAGAGTGTGAGCCTTGATGCAACTGTAAGGTTGCTAACTTGTAGCCTGCAGTTCTAGTGATGGGAATAGCCCTTCTCCTTTGGTATGATGATCTAAGTTGAACTCTCCCCAAACCCATGTGATAGGATCCCTGTGCACCCTTCTACCCTTTTATAGTCATTTTCATTTAAATAGCATGCATTAAATTGGCTTCTATGAGTAAATATCAACATTCCGCAGGACAGGATGGTGCTTCATGTTGTAGTCACTAAAGGAGACCAATACTTTGTGCAATAATGTGGATTATTATTTTATGAGATTTTTACTTGGATTAAGCTTCTTACAAGCGTATTCAAAGAATTGATTCACAGCATGCCATTAAAATCCATGTCAAATGAAATGAGGAAAGGGCGCATTTTATTAAAAAAACTAAAATATTTTATCCAGTCTCACCTCTCCATGGAGCTTACGTAAGCTTCTGGCAGGTAAATCTCTCCACCAGCTTCACCATGTTGCTCCCCACTGATAGTTTTCTTGGCAGCTTGAAATTCAGCACTCATAGCATCCATCCCACGCTGCAAAGCTTCCTCAGCATCTCCATAGCCATATTTCTCAGCATACTTTCTCACATCTTCTGTTATCTTCATAGAGCAGAATTTAGGACCACACATTGAACAGAAATGGGCCACTTTCGCACCATCTGATGGCAAGGTTTCATCATGGAAGGACATGGCTGTCATTGGATCCAATGACAAAGCAAACTGGTCCATCCATCGAAATTCAAATCTTGCCTTGCTTAGTGCATCATCCCAGGCTTGAGCATGTGGATGAAGTTTGGCTAAATCAGCTGCATGAGCTGCTATCTTGTAAGCTATAACTCCAGCCTTAACATCATCCCGGTTTGGCAACCCAAGGTGTTCTTTTGGAGTCACATAACAGAGAAGAGCTGTACCAAGTGCCCCAATATTTGCAGCACCGATTGCAGAGGTAATGTGATCATAGCCAGGGGCAATATCAGTTGTTAAAGGACCAAGAGTGTAAAAAGGTGCTTCATTACACCATTCTAACTGTTTCTGCATGTTTTCAGGAATCTTGTGCATCGGGATATGCCCAGGTCCTTCATTCATCACCTGTAAAGTAACTCAAAGTAAACAATAAGCACCCATCGTCTCAAGAGATAAATCGATGGTAATATCACATGATCAGATGATGATAGCTTAATATCATACGAAATAGATAGGATCACCATATAACAATATAAACATGAAAACATTGTGTATTATATTTAGTTTTGCAAGTGACCACCTAGGAACTCCATTAGTCATCAAAGCAGTGGTAAATTCAACAGCATTTAAAATATACCTCTCACGATGCATGGATTGTTAGTCTATACCTATCGAAGTGATTAGTTCAAATAATAAATGTGATAAGAAATATCCCTAGAAAATCCTAATTGTTCATGCTGAAGAGCTACTAAGAATAAAAAGTAACACATTACATAGATATGTATGCAGAAACTGTGATGTCAAAATAAAAATTGAAATTAGAAACTAAATCATTTTCATCTGGCCATAAATTTATGAGTATCAAACGATGAAAAATGTTATGTGTGTTCACCTGCACATCCTTTTCCCATGCTCTACGGGTCAGTTCTCCTTGAGTCAAGAGTTCAGCAAATTGAGCTGTGTCATTTGCATCGTAGATGGATCCAGGTCTTAGACCATCACCAATGGATAGGGCCACATCATACTGATTGCAGATGTCAAGTATGTCATCCCAGTGCTCATAAGCAAAATTCTCTTTGTGATAAGCTAAGCACCACTTAGCATGAATGGATCCTCCCCTGGAGACAATTCCTGTCATGCGTTTTGCTGTTAATGGAACATATCTCAGAAGGACACCTGCATGGATGGTGAAGTAATCTACACCCTGTTCAGCTTGTTCAATCAGGGTCTCCCTGAAAATCTCCCAGGTAAGATTTTCAGCAATTCCATTAACTTTTTCAAGTGCTTGATAAATAGGTACAGTCCCAACGGGTACAGAGGAGTTACGTAAGATCCACTCTCGAGTTTCGTGGATATGGCGACCAGTTGAGAGATCCATGATCGTATCAGCTCCCCACATAGTTGCCCATTGAACCTTGTAAACCTCCTCCTCTATGGAGCTTGCAACTGCAGAATTTCCAATGTTGGCATTTACTTTCACCAAAAAGTTTCTTCCAACAATCATGGGCTCCAACTCCAAGTGTTTTTTGTTGGAAGGAATGATAGCACGTCCACGAGCAACTTCTGACCTCACAAGCTCTGGGTCAAGCTTCTCACGAGCGGCACAATAGAGCATCTCCTCAGTGATGATTCCCTGCTTGGCATAGTACATCTGAGTGAATCTTGGTGAACCCATTTTCTGCCTCCTATCAACCCACTCTTTGCGTAACTTTGGGAGTCCTAATCATCAAATCCATGAAAACATATCAATTAAAGAATGTAAGTTTCCAAAAGCTTAGTGCAAGAATAGACAAAAGGCCAAAACTATATTCTGCAATGATTGCACTGAATACTATTCCATCACTTTGAGGTTTTTTTCAAGAAATATGAGACAATGTAAATTAATGGATACATACAAAATGAAAATATTATTTGGCTGAATTCATTTCTAACAACACATTTCAAAACAAGAGTATAAGCACGTATAGATATGGATAATGGTAGCAAGTTGGAGAAACTTGGGATTAGCTTAAACTGACACTAGAATCAAAATATACAACAGAAAAAGAAATACCATCTGGAACAAGATTGCATATTATATATGGCCTGTTAATGAAAAACAATAAAAGGAAATTTCAAAATGCAAGATAATCAGAATGAATAAAGGTGGCTCAGCATTTTAAGCTAGTCACAAGTACTCTGAAAAGACAGATTGAACCACTTTTGATAGGCAATAGACAATAAAGTGATTGAAGAACAGACGGGATAACTTATCTTGTTACAGTTTTAATTTTGTGAAACCAGATATGAACATTTACAATTATGAAATGCTTTCTGCCTAAAGATCATCAAGAGGATCTGCAAATGCTGCTAGACAGACGACAACAGCAATAACAGTAATAATAATAAAACCTAAGAATGTATCTACGAAAGGAAGGATAGCTGTTTCATTCACGCCTCAAAAAGGTCATTAGCACAACATTAGTCACCAGGAAAATGAACGTACTAAAGTACAGATGCATTATGTAAAATAAATGCACAAAAATGTTAGCATTACATATACCTATCCTTGGGTTTATGTTTTGGGGACCACTGGTGTCATAGGTGTCAAAGTGTCCTTCATCCCCAGACAGGTGAACTCGACGAAAGGGAACTTTGAGCACATGACCAGTTTCTTCATGAATGACATCCCTGTGCACATGAATGGATCATAAATTAATTCTGGAAGTTGTCCAAGGACAGGCATGGAAAGCCATGCTATCTGTAATTAAATTCTCCTAATTGTATGAACTAATAAAAGAAGATAAAGATCACCTTTGTTCTTTAGTGCTCTTTGGAAAGCACTGTTCAAAGGAAGGAAGAGGAAGAAAATCAGGAGAAGCAGGGTCAACAGTGTGCTTCTTTGGTTTGGTTTTGCCTGAATCGGTAGTTCGAGGATCAAATGTTAATGTGGTTCTAGGTACCAAGGCCATGGAAGATGGAACAAGTTCCTTCTTCCAAGCACTTGAAACACGTCCAACAACATCAAATCCAGGCAAGAATGTAGAACTTGGAAATTTCGATTGAGAAGCATGGTTTCCATTCTTGCAAACAAGTGATGTCACATTAGCATGCACCGATGCCATCTTGTCACAGAACTATTCATGTTTTGAAAGACAAAATGTTAGTTAGTTTACAACAAACCTGCAGCATAATGTCTAAATATGTCTATCTCAATACTCATACCAATTCTACAAATTAGTTAGTAAATTAACTTCATAATCATGCTCTTTAGGGTGATGATCAGATTAGAAAGCCGCTTAGAAATGGAATCTGACACTAAGAAAATTCACTTCAAAACCAGTAATATTGGTTTTTCATCATCTTTATGGAAAATGTTAAAAAAGAAAAAAGGATTTAACTCCTCTAAAGCAATGGATGCACTTTAGAGGCTAAAGTACCAAGTTACCTCATTGACAAAAAGGATAAAATTGTATGCACAGTGAACTATGAAGCTGTTAAAAAGAGTGCTGATTGTAATCATCAAAACAGCTATATATAATATAAAGTTAAATATGTTTTTAATCTTCTAAATATGATCATTTTTAGTCCTGTAAACATAAATTATTTCCCTTTGGCTCCTAATTTATCTAAATGTAACATGTGGTGCTTGTGCTTCACAAAAACCCTGCTTTCGATCCCCATTTATGGAAAAAAGAATCTTATATCATGCAATTTAAAAAGAAATACCATTTACATTTTAGGGATTAAAAGCAAACATTACTTTATTCATGCGGATAAAAGCCAAACATTGTTTTATAAGTGAAGACTCAAAAAAATGTTTAATTTTACAACAAAAATATAAACTTGTTAAGATCTGCTTAAGCCATTTTTCAATTAACATTATAATTGATAGGCTAAAATAGAATTTTGGTCTCTAATCTACATTTTAGGTTTTAATTTGATCCCTTAATTTTAAAAAGTTCCACTATGGTCCCTTGTGCTGACCTCATTGGTCCTCATAATTTGTCATGTGTAATTGAGTCGTCCATTTCGGTGTGAAAACTAACAAAATGACCAATTTTGGTACAAAGGACAATAGTGAAAATGGAAACTTAAAGTGTTAAAAGGGACCAAAACTCTATTTTCATCCTAATTTATAATTCCACAATCTCCTCTTTACAACATAAACACACCCTTTTGGCCCTTCGTTTAATAAGAAGGACCAAATCTTAAAACAAAACAAAAACAAAAATCATCACAAAAAGAAACAAAGATTCTTTCCTAGAAGTAGTAATGAAAATGGAAGCAACGTGATATCATCTTTTCCACATATCAATGGCATTCGTTCCAATTCACAAATATTCCTTTTCAAAAACAAAGTAAAACTTAAATATAAAAACCAAAAGAAATCCACATGCAAAATCACCAGGGGTTGGTTGAGTGAGGATTCGTCCATAACAAGACAAAGCCAGAGACTTTCCCTATATCCACCATACCCTTTTCCTTCCAGCAACACCCCATTTTCCCAAAATACATTTCAACACCAAACAACGAAGAATTATCCAAAAGATCTCAAAAAAAAAAAAAAAAAAAA